>Ga0247843_1001318_pt1 | contig 51203 bp, 51 predicted proteins | sample LaCruzMarch2017__FD_192420 | JGI IMG/M metagenome (GOLD analysis project Ga0247843, IMG submission 192420) | Freshwater microbial communities from meromictic Lake La Cruz, Castile-La Mancha, Spain - LaCruzMarch2017_8m | ecosystem: Environmental > Aquatic > Freshwater > Lake | place: Spain...
CATGCGTCGAGGGAGGATCGAGCTGACCCACGAACTCTGGAGGTTCAAGTCCTGAACGATCTTCTCCCTCGGCGGCTTATTTTATCTGGGGGCTGCGCAGCCCCCAGATAAAAACTGTTGCTTGGGATCTGTCCGAAGTTTTGTGTTTGAGGTCGGTTTCTTTTGTTGTTTTGGTTCGGTTTCCTGAAGGCGCGGGAGCGCCTCCAAGTTCCCCCCAAACCGCGGGGTTATGGGGGCGCGCAGCCCCCATTCCAAAGCCGTCAGGCTCATTTTCTAAATCTCTCCCCAAATTGGATCGCGAACTGACGGGCGGCCGCGCTCCATGTCACCGGTGGGTTTTTCCACTTTTTGGCGATGTTTCGCAAGGCCAGATAGATCAGCTTCGTGGCGGACTCATCGCTGGGAAAGTGCCCGCGGTTTTTGATCACTTTGCGCAATTGCATGTTCAAGCTCTCGATCGCGTTGGTCGTGTAGATCATCGTCCGGATTTCCTGCGGGTAACTGAAGAACGGGATGACTTCCTCCCAGTTGCGTTTCCAGCTCTCCGCGATCATCGGATATTTCCGGCCCAGGATGCTTTGATCAAACTCCTGCAGCCTCTGCATGGCGATCCCCGCGCTTTCCGCACGGTAAACATTTTTCAGTTCCCTCGCCACCGCCTGCCGCTCTTTCCACCCGCAGAAGCTCAGACTGTAGCGCGTCAAGTGCACGATGCACGTCTGCACCTGGGCTTGCGGGAATACTGCCGTGATCGCTTCCGGGAACCCCTTGAGCCCATCGACTGCCGCGATCAGGATGTCTTCCACCCCACGGTTTCGCAGCTCGTTCATCACCCTCAGCCAGAACTTCGCCCCTTCGTTCTGCTCGATCCAGATCCCCAGAACATCCCGGCTCCCGTCGGCTCCAACTCCCAGCGCCAGATACACCGCTTTGTTTTTCACCGTCCCTTCGTCCCGGATCTTTACCCGCAGCGCGTCGAAGAACACCACCGGATACATCCGCTCCAAGGGCCGGTTCTGCCACTCCTGCACCTCCTCGAGCACCGCGTCGGTCACCGTGCTGATGAAGTCCGCCCCCACATCCACCCGATACTGGTCGAGCAGAAACCCCCGGATCTCACGCACCGTCATCCCACGCGCGTACATCCCGATGATCTTCTCGTCAAACCCCTCGAATCGCTTCTGCCCCTTGGCGATCAGCACCGGCTCGAAGCTCCCGGCCCGATCCCTCGGCACCGCGATTTCCATCGCTCCTTCCTCTCCAAGAACCGTCTTTTTGCTGTAGCCGTTGCGCTGGTTTTCCTCCCCCTCCGGCTTCTCCCTTGGCCGGTAGCCCAGGTGGTGCGTCAGTTCCCCGGCCAACGCCCTCTCAACCAACCGCTGCTTGAGCGTTCCCCAGATCCCAGCTTCCCCAAGAACCGCCTCACGGCTCGTCCCGTATTCCTCCAACATCGCGTCGATCATCTCGTCCGCGCTTTTCTTCTTCGTCTCGGTCATTTTTCTTCCCTTTCATTTCTGTGACCCAAACACAAACTTTCTGACAGGCTCCCTGCTTGGGACGAGCCCAATTCAACGGTCGAAATCAAGATACAAGTCCTCCCACGAACACTCCAGAATCGTTTTGATGCGTGTCGATGAGGCAAGGGCGAGAAATTTATTCACGGCTTCCAATCTCTGCCAATACCGGGCGCTCAGACCGGGTTTCACCCCTCGCTCTTGCTGACGATGATCGGGGCTATAATGCCAGAGCCCACGATTTTCAGTCGTACGTCACAGCGGATCCGCATCGCGCTTTCGCAGGCCCTATCGGCCAGTTTCATATTTGGCGCAAATATCGAGAAGCGCGTTGACAAATTTCGCTTGTGCAAAGAAGGTTTCATCTCGCAGCACTCCCTTGGGGATGATGCAAGAAATGGTGGTCGTAGCTCAATGGTAGAGCTCCAGTTTGTGGTACTGGCTGTTGCGGGTTCGAGTCCCGTCGACCACCCCATTTCCCGATCTCCTTTGGAAATAGCCAACTCCGGTCGGTGCACTCAGCTTCCGCCGACGCTTGCGGTCTTCAGCTGCTTCGTCAGGGAGATGAGGTCTCCGGCAATTCGAAGCGTTTCATTCCGGACAGGATCCGGCTCCGGAGGCTGAGGGCCCTCCTTCTTTTCGGCCGCAGCCTCTTCGGGATCGTCAATATAGCGCTTTTCGCGTTCCCGCTCGTAGGCGACCTGCTCAAGTTTCTCGCGCTTGGAGCGAACATCATCGAGCGTCAGCTGCCAGACCTGCGCCTTGACAAGCGGTCCGTGTTCGGCCCTCGCCACCTTGCGCTGTTCTTTGCGGGCCTTCTCGTCTGCGAGTTCCTTGCGGCGCTCCTTTTCGTTGAGGGAGATCGTGTTGGCCTCGATCCGCTCGCGCAACCGCTTCATGTCCTCGCTGACGTAAAGAAATTCCGGGTCTGCACCGATACGGGCTTGAGAGTTGGCGCGGAGTTCCTCCAGGAAGAGAGGCGTCGGGGACTCGGATATTTTCACCGGGGCGACCTCATCGTATTCCAGACGGTTCTTGAGCGAGCCCTCGCCGATTTCAATGTTGTCGGTGCGGGATGGAAGAACGACATCCGACTCGACCCCTTTGAGCTGTGTCGACCCGCCGCGGACGCGGTAGAACTTCTGGATCGTCATCTTGAGCGCGCCCGCATCGGCCGCCCCAAGGCTGAAGAACGGCATGACGCGACCGATGTCGAGCACGGTCTGCACCGTGCCCTTGCCGAAGCTTCTCTCGTCGCCGACGATCACAGCGCGCCCGTAGTCCTGAAGGGCTGCTGCAAAGATCTCGCTGGCGGAGGCGCTGAGGCGGTTCATGACAACGACCATCGGCCCGGAGTAGGCGATGCCGGGGTTGGTATCGCTGGAAACGGCAATTTTTCCGTTGGGGTCCTTCGCCTGCACGACAGGTCCTTTTGGAATAAAAAGTCCGGTCAGGTTGATCGCCTCCTCAAGGGACCCTCCTCCATCTTTGCGGAGGTCAACAACTAGGCCCTCGATACCCTCCTGTTTCAGCCTCCCCAAAAGCGCCGCCACGTCCTCGGTCGTGCTTTTGGCGGGCCCGTCACCGCTCATGTTCGAATAGAACGAGGGGAGTGTAATCCAGCCGATCCGCGTCGATTTTCCATTTTCCCCCTCGACATCGAGCACCTCGGCCTTCGCCTCGGAATCCTTGAGCTTCACCACATCGCGCGTGATCTCAACGATGTGGCGCTTGGAGGGGTCCGCCGCATCGCCGGGGATTACCTGCAGACGGACCAACGAGCCTTTTTTGCCGCGAATCCTCTCCACGACCTTGTCGAGCTTCATGTCCACGACATCCTCGAACTCCCCGTCGCCCTGGGCCACGGCAGCAATCCGGTCGTTTTCCTTGAGCCGGCCGTCCAGGTCCGCGGGCCCTCCCGGCACCACCTCCATAACCCGAGCGAACCCGTCATCGCTGCGCAGGACCGCCCCCACACCGACAAGCGAAAGCTTCATCGAGATGTTGAAATTTTTCATCTCCTCCGGGCTCATGTATTCGGAGTGCGGATCGTAGGTCTGCGCCAGGGCGCTGAGGAACGAGTTAACCACATCGTCGCTTTCCATTTCCCGCACGTTCCGCAGTGCCTGGTCGTAGCGCTTGACGACCGTTTGCTCCGGAGAGCGGATGTGGATCTCGCTGAGGTGTTCCTGGAGGAGTTCCGCCTCGACGCGGTCCTTCCACAGCCGGTCTGCCTCAGCCGCATCCTTCGGCCATGGGGCTTTCTGCCGGTTCAACTGGACGCTGTCCTTGCGCGTGAAATCATACTTTTTCTGCGCGAGCTTCTTGTTCCCCGCGACACGCTCCTCAACGCGTTGCTTGAAGCGAGCAAAAATTTCGTGGGCCGGGCTGAGATCGCCGCGGAACGTGGCATCGTCGAGGCTGCTTCCAAACTTATTCTGAAATTCATCGACGTCCTGCTGGGTGAAATACAGGCGGTTGTAGTCCAGGAGCTCCAGATAAGTGGTGAGGAGCTTGGCCGACATCGCGTCATCAAGCTTCTGCCGGCTGTAATGCGCCTGCTCGAGCCAGCGGGCCACCGCAAGTGCCACCTGCCCGGAATCCGGAGACACGGCCGCCGAGACCGGGAAAAACGGAGAAAGGAACCCCGCCGCCAGCGCGGCTAGAGTCCGAATTGGAAAATATTTTGTCATGGATGCCGCGAAAACCTTGCAGAGAACGCCGGGAAAATCAAACTTCGTCATGAGAAATCAGACCATCAAACAATGAATCAGTTCAAATCATTCACCGGCGGCCCTCTTGATACCAACGCATATTTTTTGGAAACGGAAGGGGGAAACCTGCTTTTCGATGCACCTCAGGGTGCGGACGAACGGTATTCGCGGGAGAAGATCGACTGGCTCCTTCTGACGCACGGGCACTTCGACCATGTCGCAGATGCAGCCAGAATCCAGCGCCGTCACGGTTGCCGGATCGCCTACCACCCGGATACCGCCCCCATGGTCACCGATGCCGGATTCTTCCGGCGGCATGGCTTCGAGCTGGAGATCGAGCCTTTTGAGGCGGACCGCCTCCTGGAGGAATGTGATTCGTGCGAGGTGGCTGGAACCCGCATGCGGATCCTTCATGTCCCCGGCCATTGCCCGGGGAGCATCTGCTTTATGTTTCCCGGAGAGGGAACTCTGATTGGCGGTGACGTATTGTTCCGTGGGGGCGTCGGGCGCTGGGACCTGCCCGGTGGCGATGGTCCCCTGCTCTTCGAGGGAATCAAAACAAAAGTTTTCAAGCTTCCCGAAGAGACCGTGGTTCTTCCCGGCCACGGCCCCTCAACGACGGTCGGGTTCGAAAAAATGCACAACCCCTACGTTGGAAAGTGAGGTTTTCTTTGCTCGACACTTTTCCTCCCGGCGACTAATTTTCGTATTTCAAGCCCCGCCATAACCATGCCGAGATATTCATACGTTGCACTTGACTCACGGGGGCAGGAATCCTCCGGCGTCATCGAAGCCGACTCCCAAAACGACGCTCTCGGACAACTGAGGCAGTCGGGCTATTTTCCGAAAAGCATCGCGGAGGAGGGAAAGGGTGCAAAAGCCAAAGCCAAGAGCCCGGCGAAAGCGCAGTCCGCAGCAAGAAAAGAGATCAAGATAAACATCCCCTTTCTTCAAAAGAAGACCATCAAGCCCAAGACCCTGATGATCTTCACCCGCCAGCTGGCCACGCTCATCGATGCAGGTCTGCCCCTTCTGCGCGGTCTCACCGTCCTCTCCAAGCAGGAGCCGGACCCCGTGCTCAAAGGCGTGATTATCAACCTCGCCGAGTCGGTTCAGGGCGGCGGAACATTTTCTGAAAGCCTCGGCGGCCACCCGAGGATTTTTAACAAGCTCTACGTGAACATGGTGAAGGCTGGCGAACTCGGCGGTGTTCTGGAGCTGGTTCTTCTCCGGCTGGCCGAATTTCAGGAAAAGGCCCAGAAGATCAAAAACAAGGTCGTCGCCGCGATGTTTTACCCGATCATCGTGCTCGTCATCGCGATCGTGATCCTCGCCTTCCTGCTCGTTTTCATCGTCCCGAAATTCGAGGCGATCTTTGCCGACATGCTCGGAGGCAAGCCGCTTCCGGCTCTCACGCAGTTCGTCATCAACGCGAGCAATCTGATCAAAAATCACTCGCTGGAGATCGTCGGGAGCATCGTCATTCTGATCATCCTCTATAAAGTGATCAGCAAGACGAAGAAGGGCATCCAAATCATCGACAGCATCAAGTTGAAGGCGCCCCTCTTCGGCGACCTCACCCGCAAGAGCTCGATCTCCCGTTTCACCCGCACCCTGGGCACGCTTGTCACCAGCGGTGTCCCGATCCTCCAGGCGCTCAACATCACCCGGGAGACCGCCGGCAATATGGTCATCGCCGACGCCATTTCCAAGGTTCACGACAGCGTCAAGGAGGGCGAATCCATCGTCCAGCCGCTCGAGGCCAGCGGGGTTTTCCCCCCGATGGTCATCAGCATGATCGACGTTGGCGAGGAAACAGGCCAGCTGCCAGAGATGCTCCTCAAGGTCGCCGAGGTCTACGACGACGAAGTGGACAACGCAGTCTCGGGCCTCACCTCGCTTCTGGAGCCGATCATGATCGTCTTCCTCGCCATCATCGTCGGCACGATCGTCATTGCCCTCTTCCTGCCTCTCATCAGCATCATCACCGGCATGCAGGCACAGACATGATGAAGAAATTGCGGAATGCGGATTGCGGAATGCGGATTGCGAAATGTGGAATGCCCTCCGCATTTCAGGTTTCAAGTCTCAGGTTTCAGCTTTCCGCTTTCACCCTGATCGAGCTTCTCGTCGTCATCGCGATTATCGCAATCCTTGCGGGTCTGATCCTCAACACGGCCGGATACATTCAGAAGAAGGGCGCGATGTCGCGGGCACAGGCGGAAATAGCAGCTCTGGAAACCGCTCTGGAGCAATATAAGACGGACAATGGGGATTACCCGACAGGGACAAATGGATTTCCGACTTCGACGGCAGCGCCCAAAAACGGAAATTCTTTCCTCCTGACAAACCTGATGCCTTCGACCGGGAAAGTGTATTTCGAGTTCAACAAGGGGATGACAAATGTCAGCGGCTCCGCGACCAACATCGTGGATCCATTCGGCGAGCAATACGGCTACGTCTACCCAGGCACGATGAACGGTTCGAACTTCTTCGATCTTTGGTCGCGCGCCGGTTCCACCAACACCAACGCCTGGATCACTAACTGGTAAGCTGTCGCGCGGGCAAGCCGCCGGTTTTTCATGAATTTCCCTGGCATTGGCTTCCAGCCCATGTCTCGACCCAGCGGCAGGAAGCCGATGCCATGGCAACATATTTTCAGACATCTTGATGTCATCCACAGAAAATGACGGAGCAAGGGTAACGGTTGACCCAACCCTTGGTGGTAGGGATGCCTCGCCGAGGCGTCCGTCGAGAGAAGTCGGCGGGCTCGGCGATCCCGCCCTACCAACTTTCGTCTCAGCCGGATTCCTCGCGCGTCAGGATGTCTGATTTTATGAACTCCGAGGTCGAGCAGTTCCTGATGTATCTGGCCACCGAGCGCGGGCTCTCGACGAACTACCAGCTGACCGTCCAGCGGAGCCTTGAGGCTTTTGCAAAGTGGTCGGAAAGCGTCGAAGGGATCTCCGCCTGGCGATCCGTCACCCCCGGTCAAATCACCGATTTCCTTGCGTCCAGAAAACGCGCCGGCCTCGGGGCGGCATCGGTACGCCTCGATGCGGTAGCCATCCGGATTTTTTTCCGCTTCCTGGTCGTGCGAAGGGGGTGGCCTGACAACCCGGCCGAATCCCTTTCCCTGCCCAGACCGGAAAAGCACCTTCCCGAGACCCTCGGGGTGGAGCAGGTCCGCAAACTGGTTGAGAGCATCGACCCTTCCGACCCGCAGGGCTGCCGTGACCGCGCGATTCTGGAACTCCTCTACTCAAGCGGGCTCCGGGTCTCCGAACTCTGTGACGCCCGCTTGGAAAATCTCGATCTTGATGCGGGTTTCATCCGGGTCACCGGCAAAGGCTCAAAGACCCGCCTGGTCCCTGTCGGCAGTCCCGCCGCATCCGCCATCCACAGGTATCTCGAATCGGGGCGTCCGCACCTCATCCGCCGGTGGACCGGCGCGGAGGTCTTCCTCTCGATCCGGGGAAAAAAACTCACCCCCCAGCGGATCTGGCAATTGATCAAGCAATATGCCGCGCGCCTGGGGATCGAGACGAATGTGTATCCCCACCTCCTCCGCCACAGCTTCGCAACTCACCTGCTCGGTGGAGGCGCCGACCTGCGGATCATCCAGGAACTGCTCGGACACGCCGACATTTCGACAACCCAGATATATACGCACGTCGATAAAAGCGGCCTGCAAGCCGTCATCAAAAAATTTCATCCCCGCGGGTAAGCTCCCCTGCAAACCGATTACCCCTTGCAAATAATGTCCCAGCCGGGACAATTTTTGTTGGAGCGCCTGCGGGAGAACGTGTCCGCCCGGCATTGACCGCACTGGGTTTCAGCTGTCAAGTTACCCCGCTTCGTGACCGAATCGAAAAAATCCCGCGCACTGCTCGTTCTTCAGGCCTCCGTGAGCATCATCCTGCTGGTCTGGCTTTTTTCCCGGCCGGATTTCCGGGGCGACCTTTCTGCGGTCCTTCTTTCCGCCGATCCCGGCTGGCTGGCCGCAGGATTTTTGCTGGCCGGATTTGTCCAGATCCTGTGCCTCATGCGCTGGAGGATCTTTCTCAAAATGGCGGGTGTGGATATCGGGCTTCGGGAAGCCGCAGGCATCTTTTTTGCCGGGCTCTTCTTCAACTTGCTTCTTCCTGGCGGGGCCGGAGGGGATGTTGTGAAGATCGGGTTGCTGGCGGCGCGGCGGCACGACGTGGCCCGCTCCGCCCTCTCGGTGGTGATGGACCGCCTCGCGGGATCGGTATCCATGATCCTTCTGGGAAGCGCGCTCATGGCGTGGAAGCTGCCCTGGCTGACAACAAGCCCGGTGGTGGCCGGGCTTGTCCATATCATGGCTCTCTATCTCCTGGGGCTGGGAGTCCTGATCGTTCTTTCGGTCGTTCTTTCCTCGCGGGGAATCGTTTCCCTCCTTCCTCCACGGTGGCCCGGCCGTGCCAAATTGGTGGAACTTTCCGGCGTGTATTTCCAGTGCGCTGTAAAATGGCGGCGCACGGCATCTGCCCTGGGCATTTCGGTGGTCATGCTCGCCTGCTATTTCATGACCTACTACTTTGCCGCACGTGCCTGCGGCACGGATCCCGGCATGGGCCGGTTCCTCGCGCTCATGCCGACGGTCGATATTCTCTCAGGACTCCCCATCAGCCTCGGCGGGGTCGGCGTTCGTGAAGGGGTCTTTGTGCTGCTGCTCGGTTCGCTGGCTTCGGTCCCGTCTGCCACCGCCGTCTCAATCTCGCTTGCCGGGTATCTGATGTCCGCCCTGTGGGGAATCCCGGGGGCCTTCCTCTGGTTCCTGCAAAGGAGGCGAACGTGAACGCCGCCGGGCGCGCGGCAATGCGCTTTCGGAAATCCCCCTTCCTCCACGGCTATGCAAAGGGCAAGGCCGACTGGGATCCCGCCTACCCCGCCGTCGCGGACATCGTTCGTCACTCCCCGCGCCCGCTTCTCGATATCGGCTGTGGGGTCGGACTCCTCGCGGCTTACCTGCGGGAGTCCGGGTGCACCCAGCCGATCCTCGGAATCGAACCGGATGCGGGAAAAGTCCGTGTCGCACGCGATCAGGTGGCCCCCCATTACCCCGGGCTGGATTTTCGCGTTGGCGACGCGCGATCGCTGCCGGATTTCTCCGGTGACATTGTCCTCCTTGACGTCCTGCACTACATGACTTCCCCGGATCAGCGCACGGTCTTGGAATCCGTCGCCACACGCATTGCCCCCGGGGGCTGCGCCCTCATCCGCACCACGTTCCGCGACTCAAGCTGGCGCTATCTTGCCACAATGATCGAGGAGGCATTTGTCCGGGCTTCCGGCTGGATCCGGGGCGGGCATTGCCATTTTCCATCAAAGCAGGAAATCGAAACTGCCCTTCAATCTCCTGCCCTCTCGATCTCAATCCGGCCCATGTGGGGAAAGACCCCGTTCAACAGCCATCTTGTGACAATCGACCGAGCGACTCAAAAATCTCCCCCCTGAAGCAAGACTTCCGGATTGAAGCATCCGGAGAATTGTTGATGCATGAATGAATAAATTCGAGGCCGAGCTCCTGGGTCCGGGAAGGTTTCCCGGGCAGTCGGCGGTAATTTTGCAGGGCATTCCCGCAACGACGCTCGACACGGATTTCTGGGTTGAGGTTCCCTCGCGCCGGTTTGTCCAACTGACTGTCCTTTGGTTGCGCGGCACGATGCCGGTAACAACCGTGGCGGCCTTGGCGGACGACATTAATACCGAATACAAGAAAGCCGGGCGCCTCCGGTGGCAGAGAATGATTGTGCGGTTCTTGCCATTGGAATCCATCCTAAAGAGCAAACAGGCGATTCGACGCCTGAAGGATATTGCCCACATCCCGCTCATCCGTCCCGTCTTGCGCTTGCGTGAGGGAGTGATCAAATGCGGGTGAGGTAATCTTGTAAATGAAAGGCTGACCTCCGTGCTGACCGGAAGTCGCAGGCGCGGCGGGCCGGGGATGCATTTGATCGCACCACTTGCGTGATCCAAAAAGAAGCCGTCCGCCGTTGATGGCGTTCTACCCGAAAAACGTGTCTTCGTGCGAGTAGGGAGGAGCGCAGCAGCAGAGGAACCGGAGGGTGGCTGTTGCGGAGATCCGGTGGCTGGAACCGGGGGGGATCAGGATGGCATCGCCGGGGGCGACTTCCCGGGTGGAGCCGTCGATTTCCATCGTCCCGTTGCCTTCGAGAATGAAGTAGAACTCCTCGCTCGCCCGATGGTAATGCCTTTCGGTGGCGGACCCGGCCGGCACGGTCGCCTCGGCAAGGCTTTGGTTCTGGACCGGAGCGTTCGAGCGGTCAAGGATGCTTCGAATCCGGGAGCCATCAGCGGTTGTAAATGGTTTTTGGCTGGATAGGTTCTGAACAATCATTGAGATTCTGAAGTATATGAAATTTTTTGAAGGCTGCACAGCATTGATCACCGGGGCATCGTCGGGTCTGGGCGCGGAATTTGCGCACCAGCTTGCGCCCTACGCAAGAGGCATGGTCCTTGTTGCGAGACGCCGGGAACGCCTGGAGGATCTGGCCGGAGAACTGAGACGGATTCACAGCGGGCTCGACGTAAGGACGTATGGGGCGGATCTATCGGATGAAGGGCAGCGGCTGGAGCTGGTTTCCTGGCTCGAGCAGGAAGGCATCGCCATCGATTTTCTGATCAACAATGCCGGGTTGGGAGACCACGGAAAATTTGAGTCTGGCGAATGGCGGCGGGTGAAGTCGATGCTCGATGTGAACATCGGCGCGCTCACGCATTTGACCCATCTCCTCATTCCATCGATGCTGAGGTCCGGACGCGCAGCGGTCCTCAACGTGAGCAGCGTGGCCAGCTTCTTCCCCCTGCCGAACATGGCGGTGTATTCGGCCACGAAGGCGTATGTCACCAGCTTTTCGGAAGCGCTTGCGATGGAGTTGAAACCGCGGGGCATCACCGTCACGGCGCTCTGTCCGGGCCCGGTGCCGACGGAATTCTTCGATGCAGCCACCCGGGGCGGAGATCAGGACATGGCCAATCACTTCAAGGCATTCCCTGCTTTTGTGGTCAGCCCCCAGGAGGCCGTCGCCGCTGGTTTGCGCGCCGTCGCCCACGACCGCGCCCGGGTGATTCCCGGCCCCCTGCTTGCGGCCTCTGTTGCGGTGGCGCTCGCGATCCCGTTCTTCCTCATTCGCCGCATCCTGGCATGGAAAGCCGACACGATCTGAAGCCATGACATCCACCGAGCCCATTTCCTTCGCTGAAGCGTTCGACCTGATCAACCCGCACCTCTACACGGTCGAGGAACGGATCCGTGCACAGGCCAAAGCCTTTGATCCGGCGGTGGAGGGCTATGTATCCTATGTGTGCGAGGCGGGGGGAAAACGCCTGCGTCCCGCACTGGCACTCCTCTCCGCCGGGGCGACCGGGAAAATCACGGCAAGCCATGTGGACCTCGCCGTGATCCTGGAGCTGATCCACATCGCGACGCTGGTCCACGACGACATCATGGACGGAGCGGAGCTGAGGCGCGACCAGCCCACCGCAAACGCGAAGTGGGGAAACGCGATCACCGTCCTGCTCGGCGACTGCCTCTTCGCCCACGCCCTCAGGCTTTCGACCAGCTTCAGCAACAGCGACATCTGCCGGAGGATCGCCGACGCCGCAGCCGAGGTCTGTTCGGGGGAGATCATCCAGACCCAGAGGCGCTTCGACCTGAAACTTTCCACCGCCGACTACTACCGGATCATTGAGATGAAGACGGCGGCGCTTTTCTCAGCCGCCTGCGAACTGGGAGCCTTCATCAGCGAGGCGAGCCCCCAGGTGATCAGCGGCCTGAAGACTTTCGGGTTGAAGCTCGGGGTGGCCTACCAGATCTACGACGACATCCTCGATCTTGCCGGCAGCGAGGAACAGACCGGCAAGACCCTGGGAACAGACCTCCGCAAAGGCAAGTTCACCCTCCCGGTTCTTCTGATGCTTCAATCCGGAAAGGACATGAGCACTCTGCGGGAGCTGCTCCTGAAGGAGGATCAAGTCGATGGGGAGCTGCTTGTCGCAATGCTCGGAAGCGCGGGGGCATTGCAGTCGGCCAAATCGATCGCATTCCGCCTGATCGAAGAATCGCTGGAGCAACTCGCGCCGATCCAGAGCAACAAATATGCTGGCGGGCTGCGGGCGATCGCCGCGCAACTGCGCACGCTTCTCGACCGGATCTGAGCGTGCACACGACCCGGATCCTCGAGATGCCCGCCTCGGACCGCCCGAGGGAAAAGGCGGACAAGCACGGAATCGGCGCTCTCACCGACGCGGAGTTGCTCGCGATATTCATCCGGACCGGCCGGCCCGGCCGCAACGCTCTTGCCATCGCGTCGGAAATGCTTGAAAGCAGCGGCGGGCTGGTGCCGCTCTCCCGAGACACGGCGATGGAGATCCGCAAGCGGGTCTCAGGGGTCGGAAAGGCAAAGTCGATCGAACTGGCTGCAGCCTTTGAAATCGGAAAGCGCCTGGCGCGAAGCCGCGAGGAGAGACCGGTCCTGGATACCCCCGAGAGAATCTATGAAGTCTTCGGCCAGGAGTTCCAGGCGCTGCGCCGGGAGTCGCTTCGCGTCATCCTTCTCGACACGAAGCTGCGGCTGGTGCTGGCCGAGGAAATCGCGCTCGGCTCGATCAACGAGTGCGTCGCCCATCCGCGTGAAATTTTCCGGCCCGCGATCATCCATAGCGCCTATGCGGTGGTCCTGATCCACAACCATCCGAGCGGAGATCCCCAGCCAAGCGCAGCCGACCGGCGGCTCACCTCATCGCTCCGCGAAGCGGCCTCCCTCCTCCAGATCAACCTGATCGACCACCTGATCCTTGGTTCTCCCGATGGCGGGCGGCTGCCGTATTTCAGCTTCCGCGACTCCGGCCTCTTATGAAAATCCATCCCTCCGCCATTATTTCCCCATCCGCCCGGATCGCAGACAACGTGGAAATCGGCCCGTGCGCCGTGATCGAAGGAGGGGCCGTCATCGGAGAGGGCTGCGTGATCCAGGCCCATGCGGTCATCGAAGGCAGCGTGACCATGGGAACTGGAAACACCATCGGATACGGATCGGTCATCGGGGCCGCCCCGCAGGACTTCGCGCACAGGCCGGAGATCTCCAGCGCGGTGCGGATCGGGAACGACAACAGAATCCGTGAGCATGTCACGGTCCACCGCGGCACGAAGGAAGGAACGGAGACCGTGATTGGAAACGAATGCTTCCTGATGGTGGGCACCCACCTCGGCCACAACGTCACGCTGGCAGACAAGGTCATCATCACGAACAACTGCCTTCTAGCCGGATATGTAAATGTTGGCGGGTCCGCGGTCCTCGGCGGGGGAAGCGTCTTCCACCAGTTCATGAGGATCGGTCGCCAGGCGATGGTTGCCGGAAGCTCCAGCTTCAACAAGGATATCCCTCCATTCGTCACCGCAAACTTCCGCAACCTACTGGTCGGGATCAACGTTGTCGGTCTCCGGAGGGGAGGCATGTCTCCCTCGGCAAGGATGGAAATCAAGCGCGCCTTCAAGCTGGTTTACCGGAGCGGGCTGCGCGTGCGCGAGGCCCTTGAGGAGGCGGAAAAATCGGACTGGGGCCCGGAGGCCAGCGAGTTCTTTGAGTTCATCAGGTCCTCCAAGCGGGGAACCTGCACGTCGAACCGGCTCGCCGACCCAGACATCACGGGCGGCGAAGATTAACCCCTAATCCGAATCCGGATATGACGCGTCCACCGTCACGCTGATCCCTCCGCGCGCGGAAAACTCGCCGTGCACCTCCATCCGGCGCGGTCCGCATGCCTTGATGAGGTCGTCCAGAATCCTGTTGACGATCTCCTCGTTGAAACTCCGGGCGTGACGGTAGGAGGCCAGGTAAAATTTCAGGGACTTCGTCTCGATGCACAGAGCGTCCGGAACATACCGGATGTGGATGATCGCAAAATCCGGCTGGCCGGTCACCGGGCACATCGAGGTGAATTCCGAGCAATCGAAGTGGATCCAATACCCCCGCTTCCGGAATTTGTTGGGAAAAGTCTCCAGCACCGCAGCAGTCGGATGCTCGGGATAGCGTGCTTCCGAGCTGCCGAGCAGCCGGAACTTTTTCTTCGTCAACTCGCGGGCCATTAGCGGATCGTGGAGGAATTTTCCCGGCAAGGCACGATTTTTCCTGCTGCCTGGCCGCGATAGAAATTTGCGCGGGGAACAACACAATGATAGGAAGAGGCATGCCGAATTTCCGCATCCTCCCCAGATTCCTCCCCGCGCTGTTTGTGTTGATCTCCGGCGGCCTTCACGCACAGGTGTTCGAGGGGCAGCAGCTCGTTCGGGCGAGTCTTGTGCCCTCGACGAAGGCGGTTGTGCCAGGGCAGCCATTCGATGTCGGCCTTCTCCTCGAAATGGCCCCGGGGTGGCACAGCTACTGGCAATACAGCGGGGATGCCGGGCTCCCGACAAAAATCGCCTGGTCTCTTCCCGAAGGATTCCGTGCAGGCCCCATCCAGTGGCCCGCCCCGCATCTCATGATCGAGCCGGGAGATATCTGGACGTATGGATACGTGGACAAGGTGCTGCTGATCACGACAATCACCCCCCCTGACGTTCTTAAGCCCGGAGCCACTGTCCCCCTTCTGGCCCGGGCAAGCTGGCTTGTGTGCAAGGAGATGTGCATTCCCGGCTCCGGAGAGGTCCGCCTTGATCTGCCGGTCTCATCCGCTTCCACGCCGGAAAATGCCGAGCTGTTCGCCAGGTTCCGATCGCAGATCCCATCGACAGCAGAACCTCCATTCGCTTTGGATTGGAAGCGAACCGAAACGGGATGGCAGGTTTCCATCGCAGGTCTTCCTCCTGGAGAAATTGCAGAGATCTACCCCCTGCCGGAGAGCGATCAGGCAATCGGGCATCCGGTCGCCATCGGGGCAGGACAGTTCCGCGTGGAATCAGCCAGCACCTTTCGGGGGGTGCTCGCTGTTGGGAATAACGGCACGAGAAAAGCCTGGATCATCAACAGCACGAAGGCTGCCGCCGCCTCAAAAACCGGAACAGGACTGTGGCTTGCGCTGTTTTATGGATTTCTCGGAGGGCTCATCCTCAATCTCATGCCCTGCGTCCTTCCGGTGATTTCGCTCAAAGTCTTCGGATTCATCCGGCAGGCGGGCGAGGCGCCGGGGAAGATTTTTGCCCATGGCCTAGCCTTTGCAGCCGGGATCTTTGCTTGGTTTCTCGGGCTTGCGGTGGTGATCATCGCCCTCAAATCCGGCGGCACCGAGGTGACCTGGGCGTTCCAGTTCCAGAATCCGTGGTTCAATGTGGTGATCGGGTCGCTCGTGTTCGCATTTGCCCTGAACCTCTTTGGAGTGTTTGAGGTGGTGCTTCCCGGCCATGCCAGCACGGCGCTTGAATCCGCCTCGTCTTCCTCCGGATTGGGAGGATCGTTCTTCCAAGGCGTCTTCGCCACCTTGCTGGCAACTCCGTGCACCGCTCCATTTCTCGGAACTGCCCTCGGCTTTGCCTTCAGCCAGTCCGCAGGAATCATTCTTGCGATGTTTGCGGCGGTGGCATTCGGAATGGCATCCCCATACCTCCTGCTCACCGCCCGCCCGGGGTGGATGAAATTTCTTCCACGCCCGGGAGCCTGGATGGAGAGGCTCAAGCAGTTCATGGGATTCCCGCTCCTGGCGACCCTCGTCTGGATTCTCGGCATTATCGGTGGCCAGCGAGGCACGGATGGCATCTTCTGGTTCCTGTGTTTCCTTCTCTGCCTCGGCCTGGCCGGTTGGATCTATGGCGGGTTTTGCGGCCCGCTTTCCAAGTCGCGCACCCGCGCGATTGCCATCTTCCTTTCGATCATGATCGCCGGATGCGGAGGATGGTATTTCCTCGGACAAAAGTTTGCCGATGCCGGGACCGAGGAGGCCGGCGACATCGCCTGGGTTCCGTTTTCCGCGCAGAAACTCGTCGATCTTCAGGCCCAGGGGAAATCTGTCTTTTTGGATTTTACCGCCGACTGGTGCATCACCTGCAAGTTCAACGAAAAGACGGCCATCGACACTCCCGCCGTGCGCGGGCTGCTCGCTGAAAAGCGCGTCGTTCCGATGAAGGCTGACTGGACGAACGCGAACCCGGAGATCACCGCGGCACTCAAAAGCTTTGGAAGAGTCGGCGTTCCATTTTATGTTATCTATCCGGCGGGAAATCCCACATCTCCGATCGTTCTCCCGGAACTCCTCACCGAGGCCATCCTGACCGACGCCCTGAAAAAACTTCCCTGACCAGCTTGCGCCCGCGCCATCACGGGATAGATTTCCGCTACAATGAAAAGCGTCCTCATTCTCCTTGGATTACTCGTTTCCGCCGCCCACGCCCAGATCGGATCCCCTGCCCCGGACTTCACCCTGAAATCGTGTGACGGAAAATCGGTTTCCCTCTCGGATTTCAAGGGACGTCCCGTGATTCTCGAATGGACAAGCAGGGAATGCCCGTTCGTCCTAAAACATTATGGCACGGGAAACATGCAGAGGCTCCAGAAAGATGCGGTTGCCAGGGGCGCAGTCTGGCTGGCAATCTGTTCCTCCGGGCCTGGAAAACCGGGGCATGCCACGCCCGAAGATGCCGCCAGGCTCTGCTCTGAGACCGGCTCGCAAGCCACGGCCTACCTTCTCGACGAGGAGGGCGCTGTCGGCAAGCTCTACGGGGCCAAACGGACCCCTGAAATGTATGTGATCAACAAGGAGGGAATTCTCGCCTATCACGGGGCGGTCGATGACAGAAAATCCCCCGATCCCGCCGATGTGGAGGGGGCAAAGAATTATGTCGCCGCCGCGCTCGATGATGTGCTGGCCGGAAAGCCCGTCGCAGTTCCATCGACCGAGGCTTACGGCTGCTCGATCAAATACGTGCGGTAAGCGCGGCGCAGTTCAGGGCGGATATCGCGGCGGACAGCAGCCCATCAGTCCTCGAGTTCGCCGGGATCATTCGGGCGCAGAGGTGGCTTGTGTCGCCGCGCCCCGCCCCAGAGAATGATCCCCACTCCCGACAGGATCATCGCCATGCTGGCAAAGGTCAGCCCGGTAACCGCCTCGCCGAGCACAAGCCAGCCGGCAGTCACCGCCACGGCCGGCGATACGTAGAATTTGGTTGTGACAAGGGCTGCTGGCAGATGCCGGAGCAGCCAGTTCAGGGCGGAAAAGGCCGCGATCGAATGCACGAAGAGAAGGAAGAAGAATGCGGCGATCACCGGGCGCGTGAAATCCGCGGCCGAAATTGCGGAAAGTTCCCCCATCGCCAGCCCGGCACCGAGGAGGTAGATCCCGCCGAGAACCATCTGCCACGCCACACCCGTGATCACGGACTCCGACGGCGGGCGGTGGCGGACAAAAATCGTTCCGATGGCAAACAGAACCGCAGACAGCACCAGCAAGGCCGCCCCGATAGGATGGGAATCCTTTGCGGACAAATCCAGCTGGGGGACCACCATCACCGCCACGCCTCCCGCCCCCAGCAGCAGTCCGCAAACCATGCGCGAGTTCACCCGCTCCCCTCCGGGTCGTATGGACTCAAACACCGCCACCCAGAGCGGAACAGATGCCTTGATGATGGCGGCCATCCCGGATGCCACCCCGAGCTTTTCACCGGCGGTTACCAGGCCGACTCCCCCGACGAACAAGAAGAAGCTTGAGATCATCGCACGCCGGAAGCCGGAGGACGACAGGGCCGCGGGCTGCCTGCGCACCCGCATCCAGACCATGATGAGCGCTCCGGCCAGAAAGATGTGAGCCCCCGCGAAGAGAAACGGGGGCAGCGTCTCCACCCCCACCTTCACCGCCAGAAAATTGAGTCCGTATCCAAGATAGACGATGGCAAACGCCAGAGCGATTTTTCCGGCAGCAGGACGGGATCCCGGACGGGCCGGCGCGGCATCACTGGAGACAATCATTCCGGACTCCCCTCTCATGTCAGGACCGGCGCGGAAAGAGAAATCGGAGGTTTCCCGGCATGTGACATTTCCGTCACATGCTTGCCTGCAGGTCAGACCATGCGAGAATCGGGACCGGAACCTAAAACACCATGGAAACCATCGCCCTCGCCACCTACCTGGAAAAGAACCCGGAATCCAAACGTCTGAACAAGCGAGTCGCCCGCGCGCTCAAGACCTACCTCCACTCGGAGAAGGATCTGGCCCACGCCGCGGAAGACATCGCCCACGCCAAGGAGGACTGCGCCTTTGCCATCCAGGCCGCCGAGCAGCTCATCGAGGACTGCCGGGGAATTCTCGCGGAATGGGGGCTTCCGGAAAACGTGGACGTCGCCGGTGCCGCCAGCGACGAGGCCGCGCCATGCTGCGATGAAAAATGCGGGGAATGCGACTGTGATGATGACGGGCCGGAGGCTTCGGACGAAGTGGAGGCACATCTCCGCCATGCCGCCAAAGACATCGGACACGCCCTCGCTGATGCGGAATCCGCCCTGCAGGATCTGAACAAAATTGACGGCCTCCTTTTCGACATCATCGGGATGGCGGAAGAGGACGGATTCAAAATCGAAATGCCGGAAGCCAGAACCTGGCTGCTCCAGAAAGCCAAAGAGGCCCTCCCGGCCGGCAAACCGGATCAGAATTCTCCAGAAGCCTGATCAGCAGTCCTGACCTCCGCAGTCAGGAACGCGCCGAGACGAAATCCTCAAATATCTTCACAGCTTCGCTTCGGGGAAATCTCAGATCCTGGTCCTCGATCTCCAGTCGCTCGGTCCTCTCCTCGAGGTCGATGCGGACCTTCCCCTGCATCAGCAGCGGGATGGCCAGACCGTAAATCTCATCCTGCTCATAGCCGGCAGCGAACAGCTCGTTCAGTTTCTCGGAAAGGGCCACCCTCGTCTCGGGTTCGGGAACGCCCTTTCCCGGCAGGGTCATTCTCTGGCGGAGCGTGATCTGGTCTGGTGATGTCGGGGAGAGCATCACCCGCAATCTACGACATCCCTGCCCTCCTGCAATCCGGAAAAACTCTCAGCCCCATGTAAAAGATGAGAGCGGGGGCGCGCATGCCCCCTCGGAAGTCCCACCGGACAGCCGCATCCATTGAGACCCCAAAAACCCGCTCTCGCTTTCCACTTGCCATTGCGGTAGGAGTGGCAAATGCGCGTCACCGTTCTTGGTCCGGCCAGCGAATTGCTCGCCCCGACACATCTTCCCTTTTTCAAGGGCGGCGTCCGGGCGGGTTTCCCGAGCCCCGCTGACGACTACTTGGAGAGCAATATCCGCCTCCAGGATTTGCTCGTCGAGCACCCCGCCGCCACGTTCCTGGTCCGCATCGAGGGCGATTCCATGAAAGGGGCTGGCATCCACGACGGCGACATCGCCGTGGTGGACCGGGCCTTGTCGCCCGCACACGGCAAGATCGTCGTCGCGGTGGTCGATGGCGATTTTGCGGTGAAGAGGCTCATCTACCGGAACGGATCCTGTTTCCTCGAATCCGCCAACCCAGCGTTCCCGGACATCGAGGTGTCCGAAAGCAGTGATAATGCCGTGTGGGGAGTGGTGGCGCACGTCATCCACCGCCTCAAATGATGATCGCGCTTGCGGACGGAAACAACTTTTATGCCTCGTGCGAACGGGTTTTTCAACCGCTCCTGAATGGCATCCCCATCGTCGTTCTTTCCAACAACGACGGGTGCGTTGTCGCCCGCAGCGAGGAAGCCAAGGCGGCGGGCGTCGAAATGGGGGTGCCCGAGTTCAAAATCCGCCCGCTCATCAAGGCGCACGGCATTCGTGTCTTTTCGTCCAACTACACCCTTTACGGGGATATGAGCCGGAGGATGCACGAAGTTCTGTCGGGAGAAGCTCCCGCCTCCGAGGTCTATTCGATTGACGAGATTTTCCTCGACTTTGACGGGATCGCCCAGCCCGAAGCTCACGCGGCCAGGCTCCGGGCGAAAGTCCGCCAGTGGACAGGGTTGCCGGTCTCCATCGGCATCGGCGAAACGAAGACGCTCGCCAAGGCCGCCAACCGGCTTGCGAAATCGCACCGCCGGGGGTCGGGAGTGCTACGCATCACGCGGGAGAACCGCGAAGAGTGGTTGCGGCTTTTGCCCGTCGAAAAGGTGTGGGGCATTGGGCGGGCACATGCAGCCCGGCTGATGGCAAGGAAGATCAAGACAGCACTTGATCTCGCATGGCTGCACCCCGAGGAAGTCCGGGATTCGATGGGGTTGGTCGGCACCAGGCTGATCCACGAATTGAGGGGAACGCCCTGCCTCGCCATCGAAGAAATCGCCCCGAAGAAAAAGCAGCTCGTTTGCGCGAAGGGCTTCGGCTCCCCGCTCTCCGCGCTGTCAGAAATCGAGGAGGCCCTCGCTGCCTACACGGACACGGTGGCCGGGAAACTTCGCGCCCAGGGCTCGGTTTGCGGGGCCGTGCAGGTTTTCCTTCTCACCAACGTCTTCCGGCCCGACCAGCCGCAGTATTCCCCAAGCACTGCGGAGACCATCCCCGAGGCCACAAATAACAGCCCGGAACTGATCGCTGCCTCCCGCCGTTTGCTCCGCAAAATCTGGCGTCCGGGGCATCAATTCCGCAAGGTGGGCGTGATCCTCCACGACATCACCGATTCCGTTCAGCTTGACCTTTTCGCCCCCTCACGTGACCGGTTGGCGCGGGCGCGGCTGCAATCCGCTGTCGATCAGCTCGACGGAGCCGTGCGCTGGGGAAGCATGGGCTTCAAGGACGGTTGGAAACTCCGGGCCGAGCACAAATCCCGACGGTGGACCACTGAGCTTTCAGAGATTCCCGTCGCCAGGGCGTGACCATGTGCGGGCGGGCCGGCTTCCACAAGATCCATCGCCCTCTCAAAATGCCTCGCAGCTGGTCTCATCCGGGAAAAATCGTCTGCACTCATGTCGTGGAAACTTCCGGACCAAGCAGCGCTGCGGTTTCATCCTTCGGCCGGCATTTTGTGAAAAGAGGAAATTTACCCGGATGACAGGCGAGCGCGCCTTGACTCACGGTGCGGGCAATCAACAACATCAACAATGTCCTCCATCCCCATTGTTTGGCGGAGAGCCCATTAAACTTTTCCGGATCTCCGTAAGTCGTTGATTAACAGAAAGAAATATGAAAAAGCGGGTAGCGGGAATCGAACCCGCATGGCCTGCTTGGAAGGCAGGAACTTTACCATTAAGCTATACCCGCAAAACTTTTGAGATTTTACCGCAGACGAGATGCGGGTCAACACCCAATTGAGCCTGTGTGGCGCTGAAAGCAAATCTGGAAAAATGCGCGCGATCCAAGCTGGACTGGTCTGGAAAAGTGGACGGCAAGAGAGTTTTGAAGCCGTGGGGGGGAATGGGCCAGGATGGGCAAGGGACCGACGGTGACCCGGATGCGAATGCCCCCGGGGTTTATTCCGGCGGAGCGCGCCAGCTCAAAAGGGTGTCTCTTCTCCCCGGTTCGAGCCCGGCAGTCCCACATCCCACGTTTCCATCAAATTCTCAGGAAGCTCGGAGAGAAAGCGCGAGGGGCGCTGGAAATTGTCGCCGTATCCCGCGTTGAGGCGGAGTTCCGGGTAGGTCAGATAGAGCTCGTCCTTGCACCTGGTGATCCCGACATAGAACAGCCTGCGTTCCTCCTCGATGTTCTCCGGATTCTCCAGGCTTCTCGCGCTGGGAAACATGCCGTCGGCCAGCCAGATGAGGAACACAACCTTCCATTCCAGCCCCTTTGCCTGGTGCAGCGTGGAGAGCGTGATTTTTTCGGACTCCGCCTCGCCGGCAAAGGCATCCGCCGTCTCGACTCCCCCGAGGAGAGCGAGTTGCGAAAGAAATTCCGGGGTCGAGTCAAACTGCCCGGCGAATCCCGTCAGCGTCGCGAGATCCTCGCGCCGCGCGTCAAAGTTCGCAAACTTTGTCTTCATGTAGTCTTCGTAGATGGCAAAAAGCACGCATTCCATCATGGCGGCGGGCGGCAGCGGTCCGGACGCGGGCACGAGGTCGGATACCGTGTGGACGAGTTGCGCCCAGGTTTTTGCGGACTTGGCTGGGACCTTCAGGTCCACAATGCGGGAGAAATCGGTGCCTCCGGCCAACGCCCCGGAAGTCTGGGACCAGAGGGATTCGGAGGTCTTGTTTCCGATGCCGGGCAAAAGGCGGACCATGCGCTTGAAGGCGACTTCGTCGCGCGGGTTCGTCGCAAATTTCATGAATGCGGCCACGTCCTTGACATGGGCCTGCTCGAAAAACCGGAGCCCGCTGGTGATCGAGAACGGGATTCCGCGCCGGGTGAACTCCATCTGGACTTCCATCGAGTGGTAGTGCGCTCGATAAAGCACCGCCATCTCATGAAGCTCGATCCCCTCATCGCGGAGTTCCAGAACACGCTGGGCGACAAAGGCGGCCTGCTGGGAATTTGTCTCGAGGCACACGAGCGCCGGACGGACGGGATGCGGCTTGCGGACGGCGGCAAGATTTTTTGGAAACTGGTTTTCGTTCCCGAGGATTGCCGCATTTGCGAGGTTCAGGACCTCGGGCACGCTGCGGTAGTTGGTCTCAATCTTGTAGACCTTCGCTCCCGAATGCCGCTCCGGAAACCGGAGGATGTTTTCACAGTTCGCCCCGCGCCAGGAATAGATGCTCTGGGCATCGTCGCCGACCACCATGATGCTGCGGTGCCTCGCGGCGAACAGGTCCACAAGTTCGGCCTGGATCCGGTTGGTGTCCTGGTATTCGTCCACAAGCACATGCCGGAACTGCTGCTGATACCGCTCCGCAACGTCCGGGTTTGTCAGAAGGAGCTCCAGCGTCTTGCAGAGAAGGTCGTCGAAATCCATCGTGTTGGTCGCCTTCTTACGCGCTTCATACACTCCCTGAAGCCGCTCAATCTCCACCTCCAGCGGAATGAAATACCGGTATTTCTCCCCGAGGACTTTGCGGATCGGGGATCCGGTATTGATCGCGTAGCTGAAGATGTCCGCCAGCACCTCCGCTTTGGGAAACCGGCGCTCTCCGGAGGAGAGCCCCTCGCGGGCGAGCACGCTCGCGATCAGTTCCTCCTGATCCTCACGATCCATGATGGTGAACCCCTGCCGGAATCCGATCCGCTCGGCATGGGCGCGCAGGATCCGGTTTCCGATTGAGTGGAACGTTCCGCCCCAGACCCCCTCGCCGCCGCCGGGGACCAGCGTCCGCACCCGGTCGAGCATCTCGTGCGCCGCCTTGTTCGTGAAGGTGAGCAGCAGGATGGAGCGGGAAGGCATCCCCTGTGCCAGCAGCCACGCCACCCGGTAGGTCAGGGTGCGCGTCTTTCCGCTCCCGGCCCCGGCAATGACAAGTGAAGGCCCGGGCGCAGAGGTGACCGCCTCATGCTGCTCGCTGTTCAGCTCGGCCGCAAAATCAATCGGCGGACCGGCAGGCGCGATATCAAGCGTGTAGGCCCTGGACACAGGTCACTCGGCTCCGGGGATCCGGAATTTTTCGACCGAGGAGATGCCGAGCCCGTAGGCAAGCAGCCCGAGGGATTCCTCCCAGATCCGGCTCTTGGAATCGCCGAGAACCACGGCGATGACATCGCGGCCGCTGTAGGATCCGCTGGAGATCAGGCAATGGCGTGCCTTGTCGGTATACCCGGTCTTCATTCCGTTACAGAACGAGTAGTGCCGGAGGACGCGGTTGGTGTTCTTCAAAGTGAGCGTCTTCCCGGTGGTGAAGAGGAAATCATAATATTTGGTGGCCATGATTTTTCTCAGAACGGGATTCCGGTATGCGGCCCTTGCGACGCGGGCCATGTCTCGGGCAGAGGAATACTGCCCCTCGGCGGGAAGCCCGTTCGGATTCACAAAATTTGAGGCGTCCCCCCCCAGCCTGCGCATGGTCGCGTTCATTCGCTCGGCAAAAGCGGAGAGGCTTCCCGCATTGTCCCGGGCAAGGGCGCGGGCGGCATCGTTGCCGCTCTTCACCAGCAGCGCGGTCAGGAGCTGGAGCCGGCTGTATTGCTGGCCGGGGCGGACGTAGAGCTTTGTCGGCTCAACCGCCGTGTCGATCTCCTTGATCGTGACCATCCGGGAGAGGTCGCCGGACTCCGCGATGATCAGCGCGGTGAGGAGCTTCTGCGTGCTGGCCACCGCCCGCTTCTCGTCGGGATTATGCTTGAGGATGACGCGGCCGGTATTGGCGTCGAACAGGACGGCCGAACGGGCGGAGATGGTCGGCGGGTCGGCTGCCAGAAGGGTTCCAGCGGCAAAGCAGAGAGCCAGGATCAGAGATGAAATTTTCACGGGCGGGACACTATCTGGTTGCGGGCTCGGATTTAAGCACTTTCTCAATGGCGGGGTCTTTTTCCGCTCCGAGCTCGGTCGCGCGATAGTAGTGCCGCCGGGCGAGTTCGATCGCGGGGGGATTCTCCTCCAGATAGAACACGGCGAGGTTGTAGTGAGCATCGGCATAATTCGGATCAAGCTCCACGGCCCTCCTGAGCTCGGACTGCGCACCGTCAATCCATCCCTTCCGCCCGATGACGACCCCGAGGTAGTTTCTTGCGCGCGGATTCCGGGGATCCTGAAGGACCGCCTGAGAAAGGGCGGCCAGCGCATCGTCGAACTTCTCCTGGTCCATGTAGATCATTCCCAGAGTCAGCCAGGCGGCCGGATTCGCGATCCGGACCGCCACCGCTCGCTTCAGGAGTTCCTCCGCGCGCAGGGTGTTCCCGGAGTAAAACTCGACGACGCCGAGATTCACAAGACCGACGAGGCTGTCCGGCACAAGGGTTAGCACCTGCTCGAACGCCTTCCGGGCGCCGGGGTAGTCTTTGCGCAGGAAGGCGGCATTCCCCTGGTTTGCAGCTTCGCGCGCGACCTCCGGAACAAACGCCGCCTCCTTTTTCCGGTCCTGCGCAGGAAGGGGCATGGCCATGAGGAAGATCGCCGCAGCGAACAGCATGGCCCGGTTGAATCCGCGTTCGCCGTGCCAAAACAACAGACTCCCTGACTGAGGCGGCATGGGCATCCTGCCCATGCGTGTAAAACCCATAAGACATCGGCAGGATGCCCATGCCACGGATTGTTTTTCGACAGGCAGCCCGGTCGCTCTTGTGGCAAGCGAACTCGCTTCATCGGCAGGACGCCTGTGCCCCCTTGGCAGAACTCTCATTCGCCGGAGAGCTCCCTTGCCCTGGCGGCGGCTGCGCTCACAGCCTCGATGATGGCGCTGCGGACTCCGCGCGTCTCGAGTTCCCGGAGCCCCGCCATCGTCGTGCCGGCCGGGCTGGTGACCATCTCGCGAAGGATTGCCGGATGCTCGGAGGTTTCGGCCAGCATTTCCGCCGCACCGATGACGGTCTGTACCGCCAGATCAAGGGCCAGCTTGCGGGGAAGCCCGCAGGCCACCCCACCGTCGGACATGGCCTCGATCACAAGGTAAATATACGCTGGGCCGCTGCCGCTGAGCCCGGTCACCGCATTCAACATATTTTCCCGGACAGGAAAGGTCGCGCCGATGCCTGCAAAAGCGGCTTCCGCCACCGCGATGTCGGCGGGCGTCACCGAATCGGCGCAGGCGTAGGCGGTTGCGGCACGGCCGACCATCGCCGCTGTGTTCGGCATCGCCCGGATCACCCGGCACCCGGGTGCCAGCCGGCTCAGGGATGCGATCGACAAGCCCGCAACGATGGAAACAACGAGCTTGGCCTCCAATGCCGCCCCCGCCTGCCCGACGGCTCCAGCCACATCCGCAGGCTTCATGCAGAAAAAAATGTTCGGTGCGGAAGCAGCGGCCTCCTCATTTGAGGCCACAACACTCACCGAGGTCTCATCCTTCAATTTCCCGAGCAAGGCCGGCTCGGGGCAGGCGGCAATAATATCCGAAGGCCCGCACACCCCGCCCCGAAGCAGCCCGTGAATGATGGCAGAGGCCATCTTGCCAGCCCCCAAAAACGCATATTTCATGGCGCCGAACCTATCACCGGACCCCGGCACGCGCGAGCGCTGATTTTCGAGTCGCATGCGCGGCTTCCTTGTCCATAATACCGCGCATGGATGAGAAATTTCCCAAAGGCCACGTCGAGTCGCTATGGGCACCTTGGCGGGTCGAGTATTTTCAGGCCGAGCACCGGACAGGCTGGGATTTTTTGACCGAGGCAGCCCAGACCGGCGACGACCCGGCCCACCTTGTCGTCACCCGCAGGAAGTCGAGTTTCCTCATCATGAACAAATACCCGTATTCCGCCGGGCACCTGATGGCGGTGCCCTACCGGAAGACGGACCGGATGGCGGACCTGACCGGAGATGAGGTCCTCGAGCTGTGGGATCTCTCCATCCACGCGCAGCGGCTTCTTGAAAAAGCCGTCCTGGCACAGGGGTTCAATCTCGGCTGGAATCTGGGTCGAGCCGCTGGCGCCGGAGTGGAAGGGCACATCCATATCCACATCGTCCCGCGATGGGCCGGCGACTCAAACTTCATCGCCACGATCGGCGGCACGCGCATCATTCCGGAGGCGCTCCAGCCGCTCTACGAGCGCCTCGTTGCGGTGCAGCAGGAACTTTCGTGAAATTCTCGAACCTCGGACAGCTCCTTTCCGGCGGCAGCGGGATCGAGCAACTGATGAACGATCTCGGCCACGCGCTTGCCGCTTCAGGCCCCTCGCCCCACATGCTCGGCGGCGGCAACCCCGCCCACATCCCGGAGATGGAGAATATCTGGGCCGAACGCATGAGAGAAATCACCTGCGATCCGGCAACCCTCCGCCGCACGCTCGCGATCTATGATCCGCCGCGCGGAAATCCCGCCGTCCTCTCCGCCTTGGCCTCGCTGCTCAAATCCGAATACGGCTGGCCGGTCGGCCCGGAAAATATCGCCGTCACCCCGGGTGGACAGACCGCGTTCTTCTTTCTTTTCAATCTCTTCGGCGGGCTCAGGGCGGACGGGACTCCGGGAAAAATCCTCTTCCCCCTGATGCCGGAATATATCGGCTACGCAAATCAGGCCCTCGAGCCGGGGATGTTCACCTCGCTGCGGCCGGCCATCGAGCGGACGGACGCTCATTCATTCAAATACCACCTCGACTTCAGCCGCCTCAACCCGGGTCCGGAAATCAGCGCCATGTGCGTCTCGCGACCGACCAATCCGAGCGGAAACCTGATCCCGGATGCCGAATTGCAACGGTTGGCGGATGTGGCGGAAACGTGCGGAATCCCGCTCATCATCGACAACGCCTACGGCTGGCCGTTTCCTGGCATCGTCTTCGGCGATGCGAAGCCGCTCTGGACGGACCGGACCGTCCACGTGATGAGCCTCTCGAAGTTCGGGCTGCCCGGAACCCGCACCGCATTTGTCGTCGGTCCCCCGGAAATTGCTGCCGCCATCTCTTCGATGATGGCGGTCACGGGGCTGGCCAATGGCAACTTCGGCCAGGCCATCGCGGGCCCGCTGATCGAGAGCGGAGAGGTCCTCCGCCTGAGCCGCGATGTGATCGGGCCCTACTATCGGCGAAAGCGGGACGCCGCCTTCGAAGCGGTCGCGGAATATTTTCCGGACAGCCTCCCGTATGCGATGCACCGGAGCGAGGGCGCCATGTTCCTCTGGATCTGGATCGAGAACTCCCGCCGGACTTCCCGCGAACTCTACGAAGCGCTCAAGACACGCGGAGTCCTCGTCGTTCCGGGAGAATACTTTTTCTTCGGACTGCCCGATGACGGATGGCGACACCGGCACGAATGCCTCCGGGTTTCGTTCGCCATGGGAGAGGCCGACGTCCGCGCCGGCCTTAAAATCATCGGCGAGGAAATCGCGGGCTGAGGCCTAGAGCCCGAGGTCTTCGAACCGGTTGATCAGGAAATCCTTTCCGGGAGCTGCAGGGGACTTCACCGGAGCCGGCTTTGCAGAGGGGGCCTTGCGGAGCGCCGACTCGTCGGCCGGCCCCGCAGTGATGGTTCCCGTGTTGTAGGTGTTGATGACAATCATCGCGCTGCGTCCTCCTCCCGGAAGCTTCCTGTGTGACGAGATGAAAGCAGTCGGCTTGTGATAGTTCACCAGGTCCCGCGGAAACGCCGAGCGGTTGATCCCGATATACAGGTTCTTGCGGATCTCGAAGTGAAGGTGGGCGACATACATGCCGCGGTTCGTTCCGATCGTCCCCACCTGCTGGCCGCGTGTCACCTGCTGTCCCTCCCGGACCATGATTTTGTCGAGATGGGCATACATCGAGTCCACGGTGTTTAGACTTCCGTTCACCATGTAAACATGCCGGATCAAAACCACGTTCCCCCACCCCATCCGGGCATCCCTCGCAAACGTCACGTATCCGTGCCCGATCGCATAGACCGGGGCGCCGAGATCGCTGCCCCCTCCGCCCAATCCGTTCCAATCTTCTCCGGGATGATAGGAAAGGAATCCGCGCGATTTGTAATATCCGTCTCCATCGGGCTTTCCGACCGGCTGGTCGAACCCGTCCGACACACGGGTCCGGACCTGGTCCGCCCGCGGAGCTGCAGCAAGCAGCGCAGCGAAAACAAACATCGCCATCCAAAAATACCAGCGTCGCATGAGTGATTGAAGTTAGCGGTGAGGGAGAGAATACGCAACCCTGCCATGCATTCTGCTCCGTGGCCGCACCCCCCTGCCAAGCCTTGTATCCCCAACCGCACCCCGCATGGCATCACAACCCCGAGCGGGGGTGGGCTGCCTGGTAGGCGCGCTTGAGGCGCTCGATTGTCACATGCGTATAAATCTGTGTGGTCGATAGGCTCGCGTGGCCGAGCAGGGATTGGACGCTGCGAAGGTCCGCGCCGTTGTCGAGCAGGTGGGTTGCGAAGCTGTGGCGGAGCTTGTGGGGAGAAAGGTTTGACGGCAGGCCGGCTTGGACGAGCCGCGACCGGAGCATCGCCCAAATATTCCTGGCGGAGAGCCGGCCACGCGATTTGTTAAGGAAGAGGTGCCCGCTGTGAACACGGGCGGCTTGCCGGTATCTGGAGATCGCCTCAAGCGCAGGCCCGCCGACCGGACAAATCCTTTCCCGCCCCCCTTTGCCCATGACGCGAGCGGTCTCGCCGATCACGTCCACGTCGGCGACATCCAGTCCCGCCAGTTCGGAAAGCCGCATGCCGGTCGAATAAAAAAGCTCGATGATCGCCGTATCGCGGGCAGCCATCCAAACCGGCGCCTGCTTGGATTTTTCGGATTTTCCGGGAGCCTCGATCAATCTCTCCACCTGTGTCGCGGTCATGAACCGGGGAAGCTGCTTTTCCGCCTTCGGCAGCAGGACCTCTGCGAGAACGTTCTTCCCGATCTCGCGCCTTCGCAGAAGAAATGCATGAAACGCCCGCATCGCGGACAGGCGGAGGCGCACGCTCGACCGGGCCATGTCCTTCTTCATCATGTCGAGCATCCAGGCGCGATAGTCATCGGCCCGCATGGCGGTCCATGCGCCGCCGGGCCGGAATCTGCGGAAGGATTCGATGGCCGTTCGATAGGTCACCACCGTTCTCGGCGAGGCATTCTGCTCCGCTTCCAGAAACTTCAAAAATGCGAGCGCCGGTCTGTCGAGAACCGGCGCGGCGGACCGTGTGCGCTTCTTTTTCAGGTTTTCGCCCCCATCGGGGCGGCAAGAGGAGGCTGGTTGGTATGACCGACATCGCCGGCACGGGATGTCGCCCGCTCGAACTTCAATGTCGCCGACCGGGTTTCAAGGCCGTCCGGCGAGGTCGCGGTGATCGGGATCTCGTAGTTCCCATCGGGAAAAACGAAGTGGTAGCGGAACGATCCGTCGGGAGCGAGTGCCACGGGCTTGCCGTCGATGCGGACTTTCGCCTGCGGGTGCGTGCCTCCGTAGAAAATCACCTCGGCATTCACATGCATGAAGAACTCGCGCTGCGCGAATCCGAAGGACCCGATGTTTTCCGACCCGCCCCAGCTGCTCGTCTCGGCGTGGCTCCAGCTCGACATCGCCGCCTGCGACCAGCTTGTTAGCGCGGCCTGGGACCAGCTCGAAAGGGCCGCTCCCGACCATGAGGATGTCGCAGCCTGCAGCCAGCTCGACAGGGCGGCCGCATTCCAGGAGCTCTCCCCGGTCTCCTCAAACGACGACCTCACCGCCTGCACCCAGCTCGAAAGCGCCGTGGCACCCCAGGACGATTGCGACGAAGCCGTCCAGCTGGATTCTCCTCCCGCACCTGACCAGGAGGACTGTGCCGCCGCCGCCCAGCTCGTCAGAGCGGCAGCAGCCCAGCTGGAAAGCGCCGCTGAAGACCAGGAGGATGCCCCTGTGATCATACTCAGAGCGCTGAAGAGGCTGCTTTCCGCCGGCCCCCACTGGACCGTTGAGAGAACCTCGCTCGCCCCTTCCGAATGAAGGCGCTCACTGAGACGCTGCTGGATCCGCGAACTCAGCTCGTCAGAGTTCAGCGACAAACCGGCCACCTGATCCAAAAACTCACGGCCGAGAAGCGCCTCGAGCACAACCCGCTCATCCGGGTTGATGGACACCCCGTTCCGGGAGTCGAACGCCAGAAGCTTCCCGTCCCGCTGAAGCCGGCCGAGAGCCTGGATCAACGTCTCCCCGTCCCGCATCGTTGTCTGGATGTTGTCCATGAGCTTCTGAAAACTCATGTGCAGCGGGATCGTGGCGTTGTCGAAATCCCCCGATTCGGACATTTTGTCCTTCGGTGTGCGGATCATGATCGAACGGGCGATCGTGTTCCATTGGCTCCCCCGGTAGTATCCGATCTCGACCGCATATTCCGCCCCCGCTTCCTTGACCGGAATATACCAGTTCCTTGTCTCAAACGGAACCTCGATTTCCCCTTCTGCCGAGTCGCCCGGACCGAAGATCCGGAGAAATGTTTTTCCGCCGGGATGCCGTGCGATATCAATATCCCAGTAGGTGAAGAGCCAGTGGGGTTCCTGGGCGACTAAAAATATGGTGTCCGAACCGTATGACCGCGGAAGATCGCCGATATTGTCCAGATCCACCGCACCGCAGCTATCCTCAGGGGCCGTTTGGGCCGAATCTTTGGGAATCTTCTCTCCGCCTTGTTGTTTTTTCATGGTCCGGTGTGGTTTTGCTTGAGCCAACTCAAACGTCAACCACACCCGGTTCACGGGCGCAATGCTTTTCGCAATTCTTTTCCCGAAACGGAAAGATGCTACTCGCTGACCTCGAGTCCCATCTGGCGGGCCGTGCCGCAGAGCGTGCGGAAAGCCGCCTCTTCGCTGCGGGCATTCATGTCTTTCATCTTGATCTTGACGATGTCCATGACCTGCTTCTTGGTCAGCTTGCCGACCTTCGTCTTGTTGGGCTCCTTGGATCCCGCCGCAAGACCGGCCGCCTTCTTCAGTAGGATTGCGGCTGGAGGGGACTTCGTGATGAAGGAAAAGCTCTTGTCTTTATAAACCGTGATGACGACGGGCAGGATGTCTCCCGCCTGCTTCTGGGTCGCCGCATTGAATTCCTTGCAGAACGCCATGATGTTCACGCCCTGCTGACCGAGGGCCGGTCCCACCGGAGGAGCCGGATTAGCCTGCCCCGCGGGAATCTGCAATTTGATCTGTCCAACAATTTCTTTAGCCATATTAAAAGGGAACCGCTGCCTGAGCGGAAAAGGGGTTAAACAAATCACCTCACCCGAAGCATGGCAAGCAGTTTTATCGCTCGCGCCGGGTGAAATTTTCAAATGAAAGAATACCGGCGCCCCTGATGGACCTTCTGCCATCCCGCGGGAAATGCCTGTTCCCTTTATAAATACGATGGATGGGAGCGCTCGAACGCCCCACTGAAAAAACCGGTTGCCGGGCAGCATGGGCTTGCTATTCGTAATTGTGGCGAAGCGCTTTGACGCGCATCTCCCGGACCAGTGAATCCCCCCCATGTTCCATATGAAAATCTCCCCCCTCCTCCTGACTATGTCAGCTGTTCTTTCGCTTCATGCGGCGCCCCTTGATCCGGTCCGGCTGTGGCCGGGCGGAGCTCCCGGGGCTCTCGGGACGGCTGACCAGGATGTCCCGACGCTGACGGCCTATCTGCCTGCCCCCGAGAAAGCCACCGGGGCAGCCGTCGTCATCTGCCCCGGCGGAGGATACGGAGGGCTCGCCGTGCACGAGGGAGCAGGCTATGCGGAATGGCTGGCGGAAAATGGAGTTGCCGGCATCGTTTTAAAATACCGGCTCGGCTCGCATGGCTACCGGCATCCCGCGATGCTCAACGATGCGGCCAGGGCCGTGCGCCTCACGCGGTCCAAGGCCGCGGAATGGAAGATCGATCCCGCGCGGGTAGGCATCATGGGCTCCAGCGCGGGTGGCCATCTGGCCTCGACGCTGCTCACCCACTTCGATGCCGGCAGGCCGGAAGACCCCGATCCGATCGAGCGCTTCAACTCGCGCCCGGACATCGGGATCCTTTGCTATCCCGTCATCAGCATGGGGACATGGACGCACGCCGGCTCAAAAAAACGCTTGCTGGGGGACAACCCCTCGCCCGAACTCATCGAACTGCTCTCGAACGAAAAGCAGGTCACCAAAGACACTCCTCCCGCATTTATCTGGCACACCTGGGAGGACAGCGGGGTGAAAGTGGAAAACTCCCTGGATTTCGCCGCGGCCCTGCGAGGGGCCGGCGTCCCGTTCGATCTCCATATTTATCAAAAGGGAAAACACGGACAGGGCCTCGGCCGCGATGGGGTCATCCTTCCCTGGGCGGCCGACTGCCTCTACTGGCTGAAAATCCAGGGCTTCACCAGATAGGAATCCGGACAGGGATCCTTCTGAACGTTCGAGAATTTGAACCGCTTGCGGACGGAAAATATTCGCCCGCGGGGTTGTTGGAGTCATCGTAGGATCTATCCCCTGACCCAGACTTTGATGAAGATCGGGATGATGAGGATGGCCACGATGTTGACCACCTTGATCATCGGATTCACGGCCGGGCCGGCGGTGTCCTTGTAGGGATCGCCCACGGTGTCGCCTGTCACGCTGGCATCATGGGCCGGAGAGCCTTTGCCGCCGTGGTTGCCGAGTTCGATGAACTTCTTCGCATTGTCCCAGGCTCCGCCGCTGGAAGTCATCGCAATACCCATGAAAAGGCCCGTCACAATCGTGCCGACCAGAACGCCGCCGAGCACTTTCGGACCGAAGAACGGGAACCAGGCGACCGCGATGACGACGGCCACCGGCAGGATGGCCGGAATAATCATCTCTCGGAGCGCCGCCTTCGTCACGATATCTACGCAGGTTCCGTAATCCGGGGTATCCCTGCCCTCCAGAATTCCGGGCTTCGCTGCAAGCTGGCGGCGAACCTCCTTCACGACCGCCCCCGCCGCCTTGCCGACCGCATCCATGCTGAAGGCGGAGAAGATAAATGGCAGGCATCCGCCGATGAAGAGTCCGATGATGACGTTCGGATCCTGAAGGTCGAACGCGAGGTTGAAGTGGGCACCGAGCCTCTCGTAAGCAACCTTGAGCTCCTCGACGTAGCTGCCGAAGAGGACAAGCGCGGCGAGTCCGGCGGAGGCGATGGCGTAGCCTTTCGTCACCGCCTTCATCGTATTCCCGATCGCATCCAGATCGTCAGTCGTCTTGCGCACCTCCTTGTCCATGCCGGACATGACGGCGATGCCGCCCGAGTTGTCGGTGATCGGCCCGAACGCATCGAGCGCGATGATGATCCCGGACATCGACAGCATGGACATCACGGCGACGGCGATCCCGTAAAGCCCGGCAAAGTGGTAGGAGAGCAGGATTGCGATGCCGATGAATGCCACGGGCATGGCCGTTGCATGCAAGCCGGTAGCCAGGCCGGCGATGATGTTGGTCGCATGCCCGGTCTCGGAGGCCTTGGCAATCATCCGCACCGGTCGGTGATCGGTCGAGGTATAGTAGTTCGTGATCAGCAAAACGACGTAGGTCATCACCAGCCCGATGATCGTGGCAAAGAAGACATTTTCCGGCGTGCAGACGCCCTTGCCGGCAATGTTCACACCGGCCGGAAACAAGGCCCGGGTCAACGGCCAGAAGGCGATTGCGGACAGCAGTGCGCTCACCAGGACCCCGCCCTGCAGGGCGCGCGTCGGGGAAATCCTGGCCACATTGACGAAAAGGATTCCCGCCACCGCAGTGATCACCGAGACTCCGCCGAGAAGAAAGGGATACACCAGCGCGGCTGCCGCGGTCTCGCCGGCCACGGTCAGCGACCCGATCAGGATCGCCCCGATGAGAGAGACCGCGTAGGTTTCAAAAACGTCGGCCGCCATGCCGGCGCAGTCGCCCACATTGTCGCCCACATTGTCTGCGATCGTCGCCGGATTCCTCGGATCGTCCTCGTCGAGCTTGCTCTCGATTTTCCCGACCAGGTCGGCTCCGACATCGGCTGCCTTGGTGTAAATCCCACCGCCCAACCTCGCAAACACCGAGATGAGAGAGCTTCCCAGCGCGGTTCCAACCAGGGCATCGAGTGCCGAGCGCACGGGGTCAGGGGAGGCGGAAAAATGTCGGACCCCGACAAACATGAGGCCGATGGAAAGCAGGGCAAGACCCACCACCAGCAAACCGGTGACGGCTCCCCCGTTGAACGCCACCCGCAGCGCCGCATGCGGGGACACCGTCGCCGCCTGTGCGGTGCGCACGTTGGCCCTCACCGCGATGGTCATGCCGATGTAGCCCGCCGCTAAGGAACAAACCGCACCAACCAAAAATCCCACGGACGACCCCATTCCCCTCCCCGCCCAGACCAGTGCGAAGATGACCACGGCAATCGCACCAATGCTCATGATCTGGCGGTTCAGGTAGGCCTTCGCACCCTGTTGCACCGCCGATGCGATTTCACGCATCCGCTCGTTGCCGGCGGGCGAGGCCAGAATCCACCGGATCAGGTAGGCCGCATACACCAATCCGAGGACGGCACAAAACAGGGATAGCAACAGACCATTCGAAACAAGGAATGCAGAAGACATTGGAGGGGGAGTTCCGGGAGGGGAGCGAAATTTACCGGGGATGCTGCCGGAGGCAAGTGAAAATCTGTGGCATAAGAATACCGGGGTTCAGCGTGCCAGCGCCTGCACGCCAGGCCTTTCTGAATTCCCGGACCGGGGCGCGTCATTGTGCAGTGCCCCCCGGAAGTCCCCGGGGACAGTTCCTGTCAGCTTTTTGAATACCCGGTTGAACTGGGAGATCGAGCGGAAACCCGATGCAAACGCCACTTCGCCGATGCCGAGCCTCGTCGATTCGAGAAGCCGGCAGGCTCGCTCTATGCGCAAACGACCCAGGCAGCCGGTGAACGTCTCCCCGGTGGATTTCCGGAACACATCGCTGAAATAGCTCGGGTTCATCTTCACGGCTTTCGCCACAACCGGAAGCGTCCAATCCTGCTCCAGATCGGCACCCATCATCCTCAGAGCCTGCTCGACGGCAGGGTAGCCCTCCCCCAGGCGGCGTGCGGGCAGCGACTCGGAAAGCTGGGCGGCGAAGATCTCCAGCAGCCGGACAGCCGCCTCATAATGCCCCGGGTCGGCGGACCCCACGGACTGCAATGCGCGCTCGCAGGCTTCGGGATCCAGGCCGTTCCGCTCGATGAACCGAGCCAAGGTTGACCGTTTCTGCTTCGCCCCCCTGCCAACGAAGACGTGCCCGGTCTGCAGAATCGCGAGCGTCTCTCCCCGGGCCTTCACGGGAACCGAGGACGATGTCATCCCGGCAAAACACTCCGCAGTCCGGCTCCCCCCCCCCGCCTGCAGGCTGGCATGCGCACCGTGACAGGCCTCGCACGATTGCGCGGACAGACCCATGATCCGGCAGAAATCCGGTGCCCGGTCGGATATTCGGAACTCCCCCGGGGACAAGATGTCCAGCGGAAGCCCGGTCAACTTTTCAAATGACGTTCGAAACCGCCGGAACAATCCGTTTTGCGGGAGCTGGGGGTGAACCGGGGGCGTCATAATTGACCTCAACACTAATTTTTCACAGACCCGATCTCAATACAAAACACCTCGAATTTCCAATATTCTGCGCAGATATCCCAAAATCATGCGGAGACGCGGGGGCAGTGATTCCCTAGATGTAGATCAAGTAAATGGTTCCTCCTCCTGCCAGATGAGCGTTTTATACCTCACGATTTTTGTGAGCGTGATGCTCGTGCTGTTCTTTGTGGCAGGGTTCATCTACCATCACGATTTTTCGGGTGGCGACCCGTTGCGCGATAGCTTGCTTCCTTTTCAAAAAGAAAACCCGCCGATGACCGGCGGCGAGGACAAAACAAAGATCATCCATGAAGACAAAAACCATTGAGTATAACGACGGGGTCGTGCGGCAGTTTCTGATCGCATCGGTATTCTGGGGAATCGTTGCGATGCTGGCGGGGGTTCTGATCGCCTCCCAGCTCGCCTTCCATGTCCTGAACTTCGACACCTCGTGGCTGACGTTCGGACGCCTGCGCCCGCTGCACACGAATGCGGCCATCTTCGCGTTTGTCGGCAACATGATCTTTGCCGGAGTTTACCACTCCACCCAGCGGCTGGTGCGGACGCGCCTCGCGTCGGATTTTCTTTCCCAGCTTCATTTCTGGGGCTGGCAGCTGATCATCGTGGGGGCGGCGGTCACGCTGCCGCTCGGGTTCACACGCGGCAAGGAATACGCGGAGCTGATCTGGCCGCTCAACATCGCGGTGGTTCTTATCTGGGTTGTCTTTGCCATCAACTTTTTCTGGACCCTCGCGATCCGGAACGAGAAGTCGCTGTATGTGGCGATCTGGTTCTACATCGCGACGATCATCACGGTGGCGATGCTCTACATCACAAACCACCTTCAGATCCCGACCAGCCTGCTCCACTCGTATCCGATTTTCGGAGGCGTGCAGGATGCGCTCGTCCAGTGGTGGTATGGCCACAATGCCGTGGCGTTCTTCCTCACGACCCCCGTCCTGGGCATCATGTATTACTACATGCCGAAGGCGGCCGAGCGGCCGATCTACAGCTACCGGCTCTCGGTCGTCCACTTCTGGTCGCTGGTCTTCATCTATATCTGGGCCGGTCCGCACCACCTCCTTAATACCGCGCTTCCGGAGTGGCTGCAGACGCTCGGGATGATTTTCAGCCTCATGCTCTGGGCCCCCTCCTGGGGCGGCATGCTCAACGGCCTGCTGACGCTGCGCGGGGCATGGAACAAGCTCCGCACCGACCCGGTTCTGAAGTTTCTCGCGGCCGGCGTCACGTTCTACGGAATGTCAACGTTCGAGGGTCCGCTCATGGCGATCCGCTCGGTCAACGCCGTCTCACACTACTCAGACTGGACGATCGGTCACGTCCACAGCGGCACGCTCGGCTGGAACAGCTTCATGGCGGCCGGCATGTTCTACTGGCTCACCCCGAGGCTCTGGAACACCAAGCTCTTCTCCACCAAGCTGGCCGACATCCACTTCTGGATCGGCATGGTGGGCATCCTTCTCTACATCGCCTCGATGTGGGTCTCGGGCATCACCCAGGGCCTCATGCTCAATGCGGTCACCCCCGATGGCACGCTCGCCTATCCGAACTTCCTTGAAGTCGTCAACTCGGTCCGGCCGATGCTCCACGCCCGGATCCTCGGCGGGGCGCTCTTCCTTCTCGGGATGATCCTGATGGCCTACAACCTGTTCCGAACGATCCGCTCGGGCAAGCCGGCCACGGCAACCATCGAGGTCCAGGTGCCGGATGTTACCGCAAAGGAAGGCATGTCGCTCATCGCGGGCTTCCTCAATCCCCCGGTCGTCTACTCGTTCCTGCTGGTTCTTTTCTCCTGCGGGTGGGGTTTCGCGCAGGGGATGGTGAGCGCCGTTTCGCTTGTCCTCCTTGTGGAGACAGCTCTGGTCGCCATGATCCACCTCGGGCTCTCGGGAAAGAAGTGGAACGACTGGTATGAAAAACTTCTGGAGAGCTGGCTTCCGTTCACGGTGCTGACGTTGCTGGCGGTCGTGGCGGGCGGGATGATCCAGATCCTCCCGACCGTCTTCATCAAGCAGAACCCCGGCGCGGATGCCCCGATGCAAAAGGTTTACACCCCGCTCGAGCTTGCCGGGCGCGACATCTACATCCGCGAAGGCTGCTACAACTGCCACAGCCAGATGATTCGCGGACTCGTCGGCGATGTCCTCCGATACGGAAAAAGCGGCCGCCTCACGGAATCGGTTTACGATTTCCCGTATCAGTGGGGATCGAAGCGCACCGGCCCGGATATTCAGCGGGTCGGCGGCAAATATCCGAACATCTGGCATTTCCAGCACATGATGGACCCGCGCTCGACCTCGATCGGCAGCGTGATGCCGAACTACCCGTGGCTCTACAAGCAGGTCACCGACATCCCGGCCCTGAGTTCGAAGATCCGGGTGCTCACCGGATACGGCGTTCCCTACCCGCCCCGCTCGCCGGATGCCATCCGCCAGGCATGCATCGACCAGGCCAAGGGGATCACGGAGGATCTGGCAATAAACGGGATCAAGATCGCCCCGGATAAGGAGATCATCGCCGTCATCGCCTACCTGCAGCAGCTCGGCAAGTATGACGCGCCGCCGGCGCCACAGGTTCCTTCAGCTCCTGCAGCCCCGAAACAAGCCAGCTCCAACTGATATGTTTTACCAAGTCGAATTTGCCAACTGGAGCGCCCTGGTCACAGTCATCGCATTCGCCGTGAGTTTCTGCGTGTTTCTCACCGTTGTGGTTGGCGCCATCCGGTGCTCGAACGCGAAAGTCCGCCATCTCGCCGAACTGCCGCTTGAGGAGGAAAAAAGGTCATGAATAAAGAACACAATGAGGATGGGGAACTTCGTCACCACTCCTACGATGGGATCCAGGAATACGACAAGAAGCTGCCGAACTGGTGGCTCTTCACCCTTTATGGCGCGATCGTTTTCGCCGCGGGCTACTGGGCCTACTACCACTGGACCGAGCACATGCTGCCCGGTTTCGCCCAGGTCGAGGAACAGCTCGTGCAAATGCAGAAAAATGCCCTGAACAGCGGCGCAGCTCCCACCGACCTCCAGCTCTACAACATGAGCCGCGACCCCGCCGCCGTCGCCTCCGGGGAAAAAATCTACAAGACAAACTGCGTGGCCTGTCACGGCCCCGAACTCAAGGGAGGGATCGGCCAGAACCTGACGGATGCGACCTGGATCCATGGCGGCTTGCCCACCAACATCTACACCCTCGTCACCACCGGCGTCGCAGCCAAGGGGATGCCGACATGGGGGCCCGTCCTCGGTCCCTCCCGCATCGCCGAGGTGGTCGCCTTCGTCATCAGCAAAAATCAAACCATCGAAAAGCCGGCACAGTGAAACGAAGTCGGAAGTTGGAGGGGGGAAACCGGATTGAGAATCCCGCTGTATGGGAGTCCTGCCCATGCGCGCTCCTCTTCAATGCAAGGCAGCCTGAGGAGTATCCGCAGCACAGAACATGCGCCCCCGGGCCCTTCCGACTTCCGACCTCCGCCTTCCGACTTCCATGAGGCCCAAGGCTCCCACGATCAATTCGGTGACGACCATCAACGAGGATGGGTCCCGGTATTTCGTGCAGGCGGCTGATGTCCGGGGGCGGTTCACTCTTCTCCGGCGGGTCTCGGCCGTCCTGCTCATCGCCGTCTACGTGCTGCTCCCGTTCATCCGGATCAACGGCGAGCCGGCGGTCTTTCTGGATGTGATGCACCAGAAGCTCCACCTCTTCGGAATCACCCTGATGTTCCAGGACCTCTGGCTCCTGTTCTTCCTCATCACGGGCCTCGGGTTTTCCCTGTTCCTCGTCACCGCGATTTTCGGCCGCGTCTGGTGCGGGTGGGCCTGCCCGGAAACCGTCTTTCTCGATCACGTCTTCAAAAGAATCGAGAGGTTGATCGACGGCGACGCGACGGAACGGCGCCAGCTTCAGGGCGCGCCGCTCTCTGCGGGAAAGCTGTTCAAGAGGATCCTCAAGCACGGGATCTACATCCTGCTCTGCGCCGCGATCGCGCACATCTTCGTCTCCTATTTCGTCTCGCTGCCGGTGCTGTATTCGATGGCCCACCGGTCGCCGCTTGAAAACTGGAGCGTGTTCCTCTTCGTCTCCGCGCTGACAGGCATCCTCTATTTCAATTTCGCATGGTTCCGCGAGCAGTTCTGCATCGTGCTCTGCCCGTATGGACGGCTCCAGTCGGCGCTCATCGACGACAACTCGATCGTGATCGGCTACGACGAGCGGCGGGGGGAACCGCGCGGAAAGGCTGGGACGACAGCAGGCGACTGCGTGGACTGCCGGCGCTGCGTCCAGGTCTGCCCGACCGGCATCGACATCCGCCAGGGCCTCCAGCTTGAGTGCATTTCCTGTGCTGCCTGTGTCGACGCCTGCGACGAGGTCATGGTGCGCCTCGGAAAAAAGCCGGGGCTCGTCCGGCATGACTCGATGAATGCCCTCGCCGGGAAAGCCACAAAATTCCTCCGCCCAAGGCTGTTTCTGTATCTTTTATTGATGGTGCTGGGAGCCGGGGTCTTCCTCATTTCCACCAGGCAGGTCAAGCCCGTGATCCTTTCGGCGCTCCGGATGCAGGGGGCCCCGTATTTCCGCGACGAGTCAACGGTCCGTAATAATTTTCTGCTGCGGATCGCAAACAAGCGGGCCACGCCACAAACGTATACCGTGAGTGTCCATTCGGACACGAAGGGCCTGGAGGTCGCCGGCGGCAACAACAAGGCGGTCCGGCTGGAGGGGGGTGAAGAAATCCAGGAGCCGCTCATCCTCTCGCTTCCGGATGCCGATTTCCATGGCCAGTTCGAGGTGGAGGTATTCATCAAAGGGGAGGACGGAACGGTTGAGGCCTCACGATCCATCCCGTTCCTCGGGCCGTTCCGCGAATGAAAACGCTCGGAACATTCCTCGGCTCTCGCCCATGGCTTCTGGTCGTGCTGGCATTCGCTCTTCTGATCGGCGGCTGGATCGTCACCATCAGGCTGAGCAACGGAGTGCCGGGCGGGCGCCTCACCGCCGAGGAGGAGTCGGCCGTGCTCGAAAGGAGGAGGGCTCCATGATCGCCACAATCGGACCGCTCGCCGCGCTCGTTGCCGGCCTTGTCACAAGCCTCCACTGCGCCGGAATGTGCGGCCCCCTCGCCTGCGCTGCCTGCGTCAAAAAAAACGGAACAGGGAGCCTCGGAGCAGCGGCCGCCTATCACGGTTGCCGCATGCTGTCCTACGCTGTGGTCGGCCTGCTTGCCGGCCTCATCGGCCGGGTGGTTTCGGATGTTCTCCTCGGCGGGGCGACGCGGTGGGTCACCTGGGCGTTCGTGGTCTTCTTCGTTCTTGTGGCGACGGGTCTCGACAAGCGGATGCGGTTTCCGCCGGCCGGGCAATGGATGTCCGGATGCCTTGGCTCCACCGGCGGGGTCTACCTTCGGGCCGCACTGCTCGGTTCTCTGACCCCCTTCATCCCCTGCGGCCCGCTCTATTTCGTCGTTGCGGCTGCAGCCCTCTCCGGTTCGGCACTCTCCGGCGCGGTCGTGCTCCTGGCCTTCGCGGCGGGGACGGTCCCGCTGATGCTGGTGCTGCAGAGCCAGTATTTCCGGGTGGGATCGCGATGGTCGCCTGCCACATTGGATGTCATCCGCCGCTCCCTCGCGGTCGTCAGCATCGTGCTGCTTGTCTACCGGGGCACAGCGGACCCATCTCTTCTGTGCCAATGAGCGCCATCGCATCAGCTCTCTGCACCCACTGCGGCACCCCGTTCCGCCCGAATCCCCAAAGGCAGGAGTTCTGCTGCGCGGGATGTCAGTTCGTCTACCACCTCCTCCATAAGCGGGGCTTTGAGGAATTCTACAACTATGGGGAAAGAAAATCCCCGGCGGGCAATTTTGTTTTCCACGGCCGCGACCTGGCCTGGCTGGAGGAAATCCGCCTGGCATCCGAATCCACCCCGGAAGCGACGGCCTCTGCTACTCTCGACATCCATGGCATCTCCTGCGCCGGCTGTGTCTGGCTGCTGGAGAGGGTCTTCCTCGAACACCCGGGCACAATCTCCTGCCGGGTCAACTCCTCCTCGGGAACCCTCCGCCTCACGTGGGCGAAGGGAAAATGCGATCTCGGCGCCTACGCGGAGGATGTCAGGAAATTCGGCTACCTGCTCGGGCCCGGGGATGCCCAGGCGTCTTCCTCGACGCGCCCTCTGGCCCGCAAGCTCGGCCTCTGCGGAGCGTTTGCGATGAACGCGATGCTCTTCGCCCTTCCGCGCTACATCGGCCTCCACCCCGGCGACCGGCTGGCCCACCTCTTCGATGTCATCTCGCTCGGCCTGGCTACCGCGAGCATTGTGATCGGAGGCGGGTATTTTTTCCGAAGGGCGTTCGCGGCATTGAAATCCGGGATGCTGCATATCGATCTTCCGATCTCCATCGGCCTCATCGCGGCCTACGCAGGGTCCTGCATCGCCTGGGTGAACCGGGTCCACTCGTTCACCTACTTTGATTTCGTCTCGATCTTCACGTTTCTCATGCTCCTCGGAAGATGGATGCAGGAGCGCGCGGTGGAGAACAACCGCCGGCGGCTGCTGGCCATGAAGCTCAGCCCGGGAAAAGTCCGCCGGGAGGACAAGGACGTTGCTTCCGAGTCACTGATGACAGGCGACCGGTTTTCCGTCGGACGGGGAAACCTGCTTCCAGTCCGCTCGCGCCTGCTCGGCGGGCGCACCGTCTTTGCCCTCAACTGGATCACCGGCGAGCCGGCGCCGCGCGAATTCCTCCGCGGAGGCATCGTCCCGGCTGGCGCCCGCAACCTCTCCGCCCACGAGTCTGAGATGGAATCCCTTGAGCCCTGGGCCTCCTCGCAGCTCGCCGGACTCATGAAGGTCGAGTCGGGGATGACATGGAGAAATGCTTCGCTGCAGAAGCTGATCTCCACATATCTGGCTGTCGTCCTTGTCACCGCAGCCTCCGGCTTTGTCGCATGGGGGGTTCTGGGAGGCAGCTGGATCCAGGCGGCCCAGGTTCTCGTTTCGGTCCTCGTCGTCTCCTGCCCGTGCGCGATCGGCGTCGCACTCCCCCTCCTCGATGACATCGCGGCGGCGCGACTCCAGAAGTCGGGAATCTATATCCGGGAGGGATCCCTCTGGGCCCGGCTCAGGCAGGTCTCAAACATCCTCTTCGACAAGACCGGAACGATCACGCTGGAAACCCTCGCCCTGGCACACCCGGAAACCTTGAAAGCCCTTCCAGCGACCCAGCAATCCGTCCTGCTCCGGCTTGTGCAGTCAAGCCTCCACCCGGTGGCTGCCTGCCTTCGGGAATCGCTCCTCCCCGAGGGGATCGAGCCGGCGGGGGGATCAGGAAATGTCGTCGAAGTCACTGGCTTCGGCCTGGAATGGATTACGTCCGACGGCACATGGAGGCTCGGGCGTTCCTCATGGGCGGGCGGGGGACCTGCCGGGGCGACCACTTTCACATTCGATGGCCGGGACATTGCGTCCTTTTCCTTCCGGGAGGAATTGCGCCCGGGAGCCGCCGAGGAAGTCACCTCGCTGCAAGCCGGCGGGCGGCAGGTCTTTTTGCTCAGCGGTGACGATGCAGGGCGCGTGGCGCTGATGGCGGACGGACTCGGGATCCAAAGAAACCACGCCTTCGGCAATCTGACGCCGGAGGAGAAGGCCGGGCTCGTGAAATCGCGCTGGTCGGGAAGTTCTCTAATGATCGGTGATGGAGCCAACGACAGCCTGGCCTTCGACGCCGCGCTCTGCCGCGGCACCCCGTCAGTGGATACCGGACTGCTCGAGCACAAGGCGGATTTTTACATGCCGGGCAGCGGGCTGGGCGGTCTCACAAACCTCTTCCGCGCGGCATCCCGCCACACTTTCACCACCAGGGCGGTGTTCGCTTTTGCTATCACCTACAATGCCTTCGCGGTCGCCGCTTCCCTGGCCGGGCTGATGAACCCGCTCGTCGCGGCGGTCATCATGCCGCTCAGCTCGCTCACCTCGATCGGCATTGTCCTCCTCGGATTTCGTCCACAATCAAACCAAACTGAATAACACCATGGAAAACACCAACCCGAACGTCCAAGCGGATGCCCCCAAGGGCCCGCTGGCATTTCTGATCGCCTCGCTTGTCTTCCTCTGCCTTTCGGCAGTCTGGCTCGCCTGGAATCCCACCCTGCTCATGGATCCTAAAATCGGACCGGAGAGCATCGCCTGGATCTACTTGTCCGTATACGGGTTTGCCCTGTCCGGAGTTTTTGGCCTTGTTTACCGCTCTGTCCCCCTGATCTTCGGCGTGACGCTCTACAATACACAGTTCGTCATGCTGCATCTGGTTTTCCACCTCATCGGGCTCCTGCTATTGCTTTCGACGGCGTTTTCACCGGATTCGCAACTGGGAATCATGGGGCAGTCGTTCCTCGCATGCGGAGCGGTTGTCTTCATCGTCAACATCGCGGGCTCGTTCAAGCGCGAGGAAAGGCCCGACGCCGCTGCGGCATTCGTTGCCACCTCCATGCTTTGGCTCGGCCTCATGCTGGTCGTCGGAATTCCATTCGCCAAAAATCCGCTCATCGGCTTCTTCTCTGACACCTCGTGGAGTCCCGCAACACTGGCCCTGTGCATCACGGGGGTCGTGCTGAACGCGATGTTCGGACTCGCGCTCCGCATCACGGCCATGAGGCTCGGCAGCGCCATGGGCCGCACGAATACGCCATGGTTTGCGCTCGCGCTGGTAAACTCCGGCGCCGCGTGGCTTTTCGCCGCCCTCGCCTTCGGGCCGGCCCCGTTCGTCCTGCTCTGCGCGGTGGTCTACCTCGCCGGGGTCCTGGTTTACATCGCCCGGTTCACATCGATCCTCCAAAGCCGGGAGGATGAGTCGCTCGAATGGGACAGCAAAATCCTCTACACCGGGCTGTGGATGATTCCCGTCGGCGTGGTCATGTTCGGATTCGCCGTATGGAACCGATCAATCACAAAAGACGCGCCCATCCAGCTGGAGGCTGCCTGCCTCCTCACGATGATGCTCGGCGCCTGCGTCCCCGCTCTTGTGGCGCTGACGTTTCAAACGCTCTCCCTGCAGCGCGGCGATGAGGCCGATGCTCCGCTCGACGTCCGCCTCTCGGCGCAGATCCTCCTGGCCGCGTTCTTCAACTACGCGGTGGGAGTGCTCATGATCGTTCCCGGCGCCTGGCTGGGCATCGAGAAGATGCGCGCCCTTGGAACGCTGTTTCTGGTCGTCGGGGCTCTCGGCTTCCTTGGCAACTTCCTCTACATGCTCCGCATGAGGTCCCTGCGGACGGACTCATCTCCGATCGCCCATTCGACCTGACATCCCGCCTCAGATCCGCGAAACCGCTGCCGAAAGGAGCTCCCCGGCGCGGGTGAGCGCTTCCTCGACCGGCATGCCGGAGGGAGTGATGGGACATACCGCGCCCCCCCCTGGAACCGCAAGCTCCGGCTCCGCGGAACCGGGAAAAATGAAAACCATTTTTCCCGCCGCAGAAGCCCTCATGGCAAGCTCTCCGGGCCCCTTGCCGCGAAGCGAGCTGGCGTCAAACCGTCCCTCTCCGGTTATCACGATGTCAGCCCGGCCCATCCGGGCAGCGAGATCAAGCCAATCCGATACAAGGTCGGCCCCGGACAGAAACCGCGCGCCGGCCGCGCAAAGAAATCCAAACCCGATTCCGCCGGCAGCACCTGCGCCGGGTGTGGCCACAAGGTCGTGCGGCTTTCCGAAATGCTCACAGAGCAGGCCGGCAATCCTGGCAGCCCCCTCCTCCATGGGTCCGATCTCGTCCTCAAGCAGCCCCTTCTGCGGTCCATAAACCGGAGCGCTACCTGAGGGCCCGAGCAGGGGGTTCGTCACGTCGCAGGCGAAAAACAACGCGGGAACAGCCGCCGATCCCCGGAAGGAAACAATTTCCTTCCATCTTGCAGGAGTTGGAGGATCCACCACGTCTCCGTCACGATCCAGCGCCTCAAGCCCGAGTGCCGAAAGCGCGCAGAGGCCGAGATCGTTTGTCGCGCTGCCTCCGATGCCAAGCAGGATCGCCTTCGCTCCAGCAGATGCCGCGGCAGAAATCAGCTCTCCCGTGCCGGTGGATTCGGCAAGCCAGGGATCACGCCGGGAAGCCGGCAACTGGGCCAGCCCGCTTGCCAGCGCCATCTCGATGACCCCCAGCAAATCATCCGGATCGAGCGGAATAATCTTTCGGACAGAAGCGGGAACCGATCCCGCGCGGACCATGCCGAACCCGGCGCTCGCGGGCTGGCCGCGGGGACCGGTGACCGTTGCCTCGCGCCACTCTCCTCCGGCGCATTCAGTGAGGATCTTGCCAAACCCCTCTCCCCCATCGGCCAGCGGACAGAGGTCCAGTTCCCAATCCGGATGCCGGCGGGCAAGCGCCTCCGCTGCCACAGCGCAGGCATCTCCCGCACTCAGCGAATTTTTAAATTTGTCGAAAGCGATGAGAACCCTCGTCATGGCCGGAACATGCGTTAATCCGCAAGCCCCCTCCGTCATGTGGTCGGCGCCAGGATTTCCGCAAGCATCCGCTCGACGCCCTGCTTCCAATCCGGAAGCACGAGCCCGAAGGAACCGCGGAGCTTCGCGGTATTGAGCCGCGAGTTCATCGGCCGTGGAGCGGGAGTCGGAAACGAGCTGCCGGGAACCGGCTGAATTTCACGGACCTTCAGTTCGACGCCGGCACACCGCGCCACATCGCAAAGAAATTCCGCATATCCGTGCCATGAGGTCTCTCCGCCGGCAGCAAGATGGTAGACCCCGGAATCCTGGGCATCCCGGGCCCTGATCGCAAGCGAGGTCACATCGGCAAGCAGATCGGCTCCTGTCGGCGCACCGATCTGGTCAGCCACCACGGTCAAAACCTCCCGCTCCCGTGCAAACTTGAGAATCGTCTTCGCAAAGTTCTTCCCGCGCGAAGCATAGACCCAGCTTGTGCGGAATATCCAATGCCGGCAACCGGACTGCCGGATCGCCTCCTCACCGGCAAGCTTCGTGCGCCCGTAAACATTCAGCGGACCGGTCTGGTCGTCCTCCCTCCAGGGACGGTCTCCGCTCCCGTCAAAAACGTAGTCGGTCGAGTAATGCACAAGGAGCGATCCGGTGGCAGCCGCCTCGCGGGCAATCGCTCCAGGCGTCGTGGCATTGATCGACTCCGCAAGGTCCGGCTCGGATTCCGCCTTATCGACAGCCGTATGGGCTGCAGCGTTGACGATCACATCCGGCCGCACGCTCCGAACAGTTTCCACCACGCCATCCGTGTCGGAAAGATCTCCGCAAAGGCCTCCTTCGGAGCGTCCTAGAGCGACAACTTCACCGAGCGGCGCGAGGCTCCGCTGAAGCTCCCATCCCAGCTGGCCGGTTTTGCCAAGCAGGAGAATCTTCATGCGGTGCGCTTCGCGTAATTTTTTTCGACCCATTCGCGATATGCTCCGGACTGGACGTTTGCGATCCATGGTTGGTTATCCAGATACCATTGGACCGTCTTGCGGATTCCGGTCTCGAAGGTCTCCGCCGGTCGCCATCCGAGCTCTTTTTCGATCTTCCGGGCATCGATCGCATACCGCCGGTCGTGGCCCGGCCGGTCGGTCACCGTCGTGATCTGGTCGCGATAGGAGCCGCCGCCGGACTTCGCACGGATCCCGTCGAGCAGATCGCAGATCGTATGAACGATCTCGATATTGGGTTTTTCGTTCCACCCGCCGATATTGTAGGTCTCGCCAACAGTGCCGGCTTCGAGAACCCGCCGGATCGCGCTGCAGTGGTCGCCGACATAAAGCCAGTCGCGGATCTGCTGTCCGTCGCCATAAATGGGAAGCGGCTTTCCGGCGAGCGCGTTCACGATCATCAGGGGGATCAGCTTTTCAGGAAATTGCAGCGGGCCGTAGTTGTTCGAGCAGTTCGTGGTGACCACGGGCAGGCCGTAGGTGTGGTGGTAGGCGCGCACCAGGTGGTCGCTCGCGGCCTTGGAGGCGGAATACGGACTGTTCGGTTCGTAGCGGTTGGTCTCCTGGAACGCGGGATCGGACTTCTTCAGGGAACCGTAAACCTCGTCGGTCGAAACATGCAGGAAACGGAAGCTGCCCTTCTCGTCAGCGGGCAGGGCCTTCCAATACCCGCGGACCGACTCAAGCAGCTCGAATGTGCCGACGATATTCGTCTGGATGAAGTCCCTCGGCCCGTGAATTGATCGGTCAACGTGCGACTCGGCAGCAAAGTTCACAACCGCCCTCGGCCGATGCTCCTCCATTAGCCGACTCACCATGCCGCCATCCCCGATGTCGCCCTGCACAAAAATGTGACGGGCATCTCCCGAGAGTCCTGCCAGGCTCTCGAGGTTGCCGGCATACGAGAGCTTGTCCAGATTCACAAGCGGGGTTCCCGTCTCGCGGATCCAGTCGATGACAAAGTTCGCTCCGATAAACCCGGCTCCGCCGGTGACAAGAATGGTTGGGTTCATAGTTGGTGAGTTATACGGGGAGGGATCCCTCATGGCCCGCGGCTCAAGCACTGCTCCGCACGCCGTGATGGCACAATAATTCGCCCGCCTGTCATCGGGCAACATCAAACGGTCGGCTATCCGCTCAAACGGCGATGAGGAGGGATCCCGAATCCTGCGCGGCTCCGCCGCTCACGGATCCGCGGGCCCGGCGCTGGATCAGAGAGAACAGGACATCGCACGGCACGCTCAGCCAGCGGGCCTCCGAGGCGGGCATCGCCTCCACAAGGTCGAGCAGGACATCCGGATCCCGCTCGATGGCATTCGCGACCTGCCCCTTCGTGAGCTGGATCGAATTGCATTTCGTTCGGGCCAGAATGTAGTCCAGATCGGACTTCAGAAGCTCAAACTGATCGTCGGTCAAAAGCATATTGTTCTCCAATCCCCGCGTGCGTGAAAATTGATTTTTTCCCGGTGGAAGGATGTCGAGGACAGCACCGGATTCCGACCGTCCGATCCGGCATCATATCGGGAGAAAGAAGCACGCCAACAGGAATCACGCGAGATCTTCCCGCCTGGCTGAACGACGGCAGCGGGGACGACAGCCTCGGCCGCCCAACCGCCCGGCACAACCTCGTAACGGCTCTCAAAATCCGGCGGGCGCACCATCAGATCGGCTGGCGCCAGCGTCCCGGCTTTCATCGAAAGGAAATCCTCCGGACGGATCTGCATGTGCATGCGATGGTTTCCTGGCGCGACATGCATCTCGGTGTAGTAACCCGCCCCGCCGGCTTCCAGAAAAAACTCAAAAACATCGCCCATCTCCCAAAAATTCTGCGAGTCTCCGGTCGCGCGCGAGAAAACCTCTTCATCCTGCAGGTCGGCCCGCACCAGAAGGGCCTCGGGGCACCAGACGATCCGCACCGTGCCTGCGGAGAAATCAGGCCGCTCGCTGCCAACCTGGCCGAGCGCGATGGGCACGGCGGTCTGCAAGGAAGACCGCAAATCGCTCAAACGGGCGGCTTGGGTGGCCGGAAGGGTCATGCGGCCGGATGCTCTGAAGATTTCACCAAAAGGGTGAAGCCGGCTGCCAGAATCACGCACACTCCCCCGCCGACCACGATGTATAGCGAATCCAGATCAGGCACATGGGCAAGCACCTCTCCGAGGCCGAGCGCCACCGTGATCTGCGGCAGCACGATGAAAAAGTTGAAGACCCCCATGTAGAAGCCCATCTTCTCAGCGGGCAGCGAGTTCGCCAGCATTGCATACGGCATCGAAACGATCGACGCCCAGGCGATTCCTACCCCAATCATCGAAACCAGCAGCATCTCCTTGCTGGAGATCACCGCGATGGACACCAGACCGAGGCCTCCGAGCAGCAGGCAGGCCACATGGATCGCCTTGGCGGAAAACTTCCTCGTGAGAGCAAGCAGGGCGAAGGAAAACACGAAGCAGACCGCGTTGTAGGCGGAAAAGCAGACACCCGTCCACTGTCCGGCCTCCGCAACGAGCACTGGAAATTCCGCCGTGCCCTTCACCGCGCCGAAGACATGCCTCGCGATCGCCGGCGAAAAATAGATCCACATCGAAAACATTCCGACCCAGGTGAAAAACTGGACCAGCGCGAGCTCCCTCATCGTCACGGGCATCGTTTTTAATCCGTGGAAAAATTCTCGGAAGAATCCCCCCACCCCCTTGTGGCTTTCCTTCATCCTCCGGAAAGCCTCCATGTCCCCGGGCGGGTATTCGCGGGTCGTCACGATCGTCCAGACCACAGCGGTCACAAAGACGAACGCCCCGAAGTAGAAGGCATACTGAACGGCGGCGGGCACCTGCCCGGCCGGCGCCGTGCCGGGAACGCCAAACTTTTCCGTGAGGAGATACGGCAGCGCCGAAGCCAGAATCGCGCCGAAGCCGATGAAGAGGCTCTGCACGGCAAACCCCTGCTTCCGCTGCTCCTCGGGCAGCATATCCGCCACGAAGGCGCGGAACGGCTCCATGCTGATGTTGACCGAGGCGTCGAGGATCCACAGCAGGCCTGCAGCCATCCACAGCGCGGAGGAATTCGGCATCAGCACCAGGGCAATCGATGCCAGGATCGCCCCGACCAGAAAATACGGGCGGCGGCGTCCGAGTCCGCACCATGTCCGGTCGCTGAGGTAACCGATAACCGGCTGGACCACGAGCCCGGTCACAGGCGCCGCGAGCCAGAGGAGCGGAAGCTGCGACTCCTCCGCGCCAAGCATCTGGTAGATCGACGACATGTTCGCCATCTGCAGGCCCCAGCCGAACTGGATCCCGAAAAAGCCGAAGCTCATGTTCCAGATCGCCCAGAAACTCAAACGCGGTTTGCTCATGCTCTGGTTCGCAGATTCTCAGGATTACCCAGGCACTTCAATCCCCTTTACCCTGGAAAATTCGCAGGAGGTGGCCATCAAGGGTTTTCCATGGCGGGCATCCGGCCGGGGGGTGCATGACAGGAAAGTGAAAAAGGAACAAGCGCGATAGAGATTTGGCTTGTATATGTCTAGCTGCTAGTCATTATTGCCCGATGAATGGAAAAATCGCCCGGCAACGTCAGGAGCTTCTCCTGG
>Ga0247843_1001319_pt1 | contig 51190 bp, 43 predicted proteins | sample LaCruzMarch2017__FD_192420 | JGI IMG/M metagenome (GOLD analysis project Ga0247843, IMG submission 192420) | Freshwater microbial communities from meromictic Lake La Cruz, Castile-La Mancha, Spain - LaCruzMarch2017_8m | ecosystem: Environmental > Aquatic > Freshwater > Lake | place: Spain...
GTTGACGCCAATGGGCAGCGGCAAGAGCATCGTCATGGTGCTGCTCGCCAAATGGATTCTGGAAAACATGCCTGCCGCCCGCGTGCTGATCCTCACCGACCGCGACGAACTGGACAAACAGATCAAGCGCGTCTTCGAGGAGTCTGGTGAAGAGATCCACCGCACCAGCAGTGGCCGGGATCTGATGACGCAGCTGGGGCAGGCCAAGCCGCGCCTGCTCTGCTCGCTGATCCACAAGTTCGGACGCAGGGGCGTGGATGATTTTGATGCCTTCATCGAGGAACTGAAGCAGCAGGCAAGCCCCACGGTCGGTGATTTGTTCGTCTTCGTGGACGAGTGCCACCGCACGCAGAGCGGCAGGCTGCACAAGACCATGAAGGCCCTGCTGCCGGGTGCCGTATTCGTCGGATTCACGGGCACGCCGCTGCTGAAGGAGGACAAGGAAACCACTCTGGAAGTCTTCGGCTCCTACATCCACACCTACAAGTTCGGAGAGGCTGTGGCGGACGAGGTCGTGCTGGATCTCGTCTATGAAGCCCGCGACATCGAGCAAATGCTGGGCTCTCCAGAAAAAGTTGATGCGTGGTTTGAATCCGCCACCAAAGGGCTGAACGAATGGAAGAAAGCTGCCTTGAGAGAGCAGTGGGGCACCATGCAAAGGGTGCTCAGCTCACGATCGCGGATGGAGCGCGTGGTGATGGACATCGTGCATGACTTCAGCGTCAAGACCCGGCTTTCAAGCGAGCGCGGCAATGCCATGCTCGTGGCATCCAGCATCTACGAGGCGGCCCGCTACTACGAGCTGTTCCAGAAGACCCCCTTCAAGGGGCGCTGCGCCGTCGTCACCTCCTACAACCCGCAGGCCCAGGACGTCACCAAGGAGGAAACCGGCGCGAACACGGAAACCGACAAGCAGTTCCTCTACAATCTCTACACCGCCCTTCTCAAGGAGGTGAAGCCCAAGCCCGGCAAGTCACCAACCGAAACCTACGAGGACGAGGCCAAGCGCCTGTTTATCAAGCAGCCGGCCAACATGAAGCTGCTCATCGTGGTGGACAAGCTGCTCACCGGCTTCGACGCGCCGAGCTGCACCTACCTCTACATCGACAAGTCGATGCAGGACCACGGCCTGTTTCAAGCCATCTGCCGCACCAACCGACTCGACGGGGACGACAAATCCTTCGGCTACATCGTGGACTACAAGGATCTGTTCAAGAAGCTGGTCAACGAGAAGGGCACCGGCGCACTCCAAGTCTACTCCGCCGAACTCGACGACAGCGCGGGCGGCGCATCGCCCGACATCCTCATGCAGGATCGCCTGAAGAAAGGCCGCGAGCGTCTCGACCAGGCGCTGGAAACCATGGAACTTCTCTGTGCTCCGGTGGAGCCACCCGCCGTCGAGCCAAACCGCGAACTGGCATTCATCCACTACTTCTGCGGCAACGTGGAAGTCCCCGAGGAACTGAAAGCCCGCGAGCACCAGCGCTTCGCCCTCTACAAAGCCGTCGCCGCACTGCTGCGGGCCTACGCCGACATCGCCGACAACATGCCGCAGGCGGGCTACAAGGAGCCGCAGATCGCCAAGATCAAGGCTGACGTCGCCAGTGCGGTGGAACTCCGTGAGCACATCCGCCTCGCCAGTGGCGAAACCATCGACCTGAAGGCCTACGAGGCGGACATGCGCCACCTCATCGACACCTACATCGAGGCCCGCGATCCGAAGAAGATTTCGGCCTTCGATGACATGGGACTCCTTGAAGTGATCGAGCGGAGCGGCCTCGCCGAGACCATCAGCCGGATGCCGGAAAAGATGCGGAAGAACCAGGACGCCGTGGCCGAGACCATCGCCAACAACGTTCGCAGTAAGATCATCAAGGAACACCTCAACGACCCGGCGTTCTACGACAAGATGTCCGCGCTCCTGAAGGAGATCCTCGACGACCTGAAGGCGAAGCGCATCAGCTACGAGAAATTCCTCAGGCGGATCGCCGAGGACGTCATCAAGCCCGTGCAAAAGGGCACCGGATCGGACACCCCCAAGGAACTCGACTCACCGGCGAAGCAGGCGATCTACAGCAATCTACCGGAAGACAAGGAGCTGGCGAAGGTGGGTGAGGAGGATGTGAACCAGCGGCTCAGACGAGCGTTGAGGATCGACTACACGGTTAAGAACTCCCGCCCCGACAACTGGCGCGGCAACGTAGCCAAGGAGAACCTCATCAAGCAGGCATTGCTTCCCGTTCTCGACTTTGACGATGACGAAGTGGAACGGATCTTCCCCGTGATCATTGCGCAAACCGAATACTGATGTCCTCCCAGCAAATCCAACTCGGTGAGATGCCGGTGGAGGTGGTCCGCAAGGACATCAAGAACGTACACCTCAGCGTACACCCGCCAACAGGCCGCGTGACGATCGCCGCGCCGGCGCACATGAGCCTCGACAGCATCCGGGTCTTCGCGATCACCAAGCTCGGTTGGATTCGTCAGCAGCAGAAAAAGATGCGGGAGCAGGAACGCGAAGCCCCGCGTGAATTCCTGGAGCGGGAAAGCCACTACGTTTGGGGCAAGCGCCACCTCCTCCACGTCACCGAAGCGGACGCCCCGCCCGTCATTCAGCTCCGTCACAAGCGAATGCTTCTCCAGGTGCGCCCCGGAACCGCTCGTGAGAAATGCCAGGAACTCGTGGAGGATTGGTATCGCCACCAAATCCGCGAAGCTGTTTCCCCAATCATCGAGCGCTGGGAGAAGCGCCTCGCCGTCAAAGTGGACCGGATCTTCGTGCAGCGCATGAAAACCAAGTGGGGCAGTTGCAATCCATCTAGCCGCAGCATCCGCCTCAACACCGACCTCGCCAAGAAGCCGCCGGAGTGCCTCGAATACATCGTGATCCACGAACTCATGCACCTGCTGGAGCCGACCCACAACGCCCGGTTCCAGGCACTCATGGACCAGCACTTCCCCCAATGGCGTTCCCACCGGGAAACCCTCAATCGACTGCCTGTGCGGCACGAAAGCTGGGGGTATTGATTTGTCCGCTCAGCCTGAGGGTTTCGCCGCCTGATCTAGCGACCGCTCCACGAGTAGTTGTAAATCCTTCCAGTTCAGTCGATCTATCAGTAGCTTCGCCTCACCACCCGACCACCAGAAAGCTTTCAGTTCAAGTCTCAGTCCGAATCTCCGCACCGGGACGGGTGCCTTGTCTCCCAGGGGCCCGCCATCCGCGACAGGATGCCCAAGGTGCCATGAGGATTCCGGAATCCGAACCTCCTTCAGTAATATTCACTTCCACAAAAAGGTCCGAAACGACCTTGATCCGAGGCACCGAACTGGCAGAGCTATGACGAATGGAAGAGAACTCGACCCGTCAGTCCAGCTACCGGATTTCCGGGATGCCGGTTCTTGTCGGTCGGGTTTCAAATCCATCCGCCCATCCGGGACAGAATGGCGGTTTTTCCGACGGATTTCTGACAAAGAGACGTGTCGAATCCTGCGATTCTGAAGAGCCCGGAAAAACGACCGACCCACTGAATCCTATGAAATCAAGAGACTACCCGCCATCCGACGGCTACCCAGCCGATCCGCCACTTCAATTTTCGATTGTTAATTGAAGATTGACGATTGAGATCGCCCTTCAAGCCGCCTCCCAGATCGGGACCGGTAGGGATGAGAACCCTGCCGCAGGCCTAGGGTTCGAACGCAGGAGCGAGCTTCGCGAGCAAATCCAAAACCCGCGCAGCGCAACCTGGCATGGCCGAAGGCAATCCCTCCCGGTCCGCCAGTTTTCCCAGATCGGCCCGCAGGAACCTGCGGGCCTCATTGCTTAAAGCGTCCCCGCTCTACCCACGGACCGGGAGGGATGAGAACCTTGCCGCAGGCCCTTGGGTTCGAACGCAGGAGCGAGCTTCGCGAGCAAATCCAAAACCCGCGCAGCGCAACCTGGCATGGCCGAAGGCAATCCCTCCCGGTCCGCCACCCCTAATCGACGATTGGTGATTGCCGATTGACGATTGGAACCGCCCTAACGGCCGCCCCTCAAAGCGGGACCGGGAGGGATGAGAACCCTGCCGCAGGCCTCGGGTTCGAACGCAGGAAGGGCCTGCCTTGCCACCGCGCTTGCGCATCCCCCTCCTCTCCCGCCATCTTCTCCCATGCCCCGATGGCTGTGCGTCATTCTCCTGGCAACCGCTTCCCTGCACGCCCATCAGATCGCGGAGATCTCGATGTCGCTGGAAGTTACCGGCGACCAGGTCACCGCGGTGGCGGAAGCCGATGCCGCCTACCTGCTGCCCGAGTTCCGTGGCGACGAGGACGAGGAGCCGAAAGACCTCGCCTGGCTGCGCCAACAGGGATCCGCCGGATGGGCAAAGATCGAACAGGAGGCAGCGACCTACCTCAAGGACTGCCTCCGCCTCGAAGCCGACGGCAAGGCACTGCCGTGGACACTGGAAATCCCCGCTTTCCACAAGGCGACACCGGACTTCATGAGCGAAGGCGAGCCCGAGGAATTGCCGATGATCGACGTGGTCATCCGGGCAACCTTGCCGGCGGAGGCCCGCAAGCTCGACGCGGCTTGGGAGGAACCCTTCGGCGTGGTCCTGGTCGCGACCACCGGCACGGGCGAGGCAGCGGAAATCACCCCCATCGTAAGCGGCGAGCGCGCCACCCTTGCGGAGCGGGAGCAACCCGCGGCCGCCACCATGCATCCCAGCACTCCGTCACACGGACGCTGGGTCGGACTCGGCTTCATCCATATCCTGCCGGAAGGCGTCGATCACATCCTCTTCGTCCTCGGGCTCTTCCTGCTGGTCCCGAAATGGAAGCCGCTGCTCCAACAGACGATCGTCTTCACCCTGGCCCACTCCCTTTCACTGGCGGCGGCATCGCTCGGCTGGGTGAGCTTTCCCGCGACCCCGGTGGAGGTGATGATCGCCGCGAGCATCGCTTGGGTCGGCCTGGAGAACCTGTGGAAGAAGGAACTCGGCAAGTGGCGACTGGGGCTGGTTGCGGCCTTTGGCCTGATCCACGGGCTCGGCTTCGCCGGCGTGCTGGCGGAACTGCTGCCGGCGGATCAGCCGGAGAAACTTCCCGCCGCCCTCTTCGGCTTCAACGTCGGCGTCGAACTCGGCCAAGTCGCCGTGCTGGCCATCGCCTTCGCGTGCTTCGGTTGGCTCGATGAAAAGCGCTTCCTCCCGGTGAAGCGCGGCGGATCGATCTTGATCGCGCTGGCGGGGCTGATTTTGATCGTGGAAAGGATCGGCGGCATCGAGATCGTGTCGTTCCTTTGAACTCGAGCAGCCGGATGGGAACAACGAAAGGGACGAAACGATCGAAATTTCAGACTTACCCGGCGAGCAATTCTCCCGGTCGGCATCATGCCTTTCCTTTTCGCGAAGTTTCGTGAATTTCGTTGTTCCCCTTCTTCCCAAGCAAGTGCCTCAACGCGTCGCCGAAGCATCCGTGATGCTGCCATCCTGGATCACCAACTTCCGGTCGCCGCGGGTGGCGAGCTGCTCGTCGTGAGTCACCACCACCAGTGTCGTGCCGCTCTCCGCGGCGAGGCCCAGCAGCAGGTTCATCACCTCCGCGCTGTTGCGGGAATCGAGGTTGCCGGTCGGCTCGTCGGCAAACAGCACCGGCGGGTGGTTCACCAGCGCCCGGGCGATCGCCACCCGCTGCTGTTCGCCGCCGGAAAGCTCGGCCGGCAGATGCTCGGCGCGGTCCGCCAAGCCCACTCGCTCCAGGGCCGCCAGCGCCGCCGCCGAGGCATCGCGCCCGCCGATCGCCCCGGGGACCAGCACGTTCTCCAACGCGGTCAGCTCCGGCAGCAGCAGGTAGTTCTGGAAAATGTAGCCGATCTTCTCGTTCCGGAAGGCCGCCTGCCGCTTCGGCCCCAGTGAATACAGATCCACCCCGTCGATCTTCACCATCCCCTGCTCCGGCCGCTCCAGCCCCGCCAGCGTGTAGAGCAGCGTGCTCTTCCCCGCCCCGCTCGGCCCGCACAGGAAAACCCGTTCGCCGCGGGCAATCGTCAGCTCGATCCCATGCAGCACCTCGATGCTCTTCTTCCCGATGCGGTAGCTGCGATGGAGATTGGAAGCTTGGATCACGGCGTCTGGCATGGGAGGAGAGACCAGAATCCAGCGGCAAGAGTCAAGACAGGCCGGAGTCGATGATGTGGAGTGCGGTGGCAGAGCGAGTCTTCGAACGCCGACACCGCTTTCGCGTCATTCCAAAGCTTCTTCGCTTTGAGTTCAGCCCGCCTCACCACTTCGCACCATCCCCGCCGGATCAGTCCTCACCTCCCGCCCTTTCAAAACCACACCGCCACCACCGGCCCTCAAAAAGCTCCGTCGCCGCTCAAAGACGATCCGAACTCCGTCGAGAAGGCAAACAGGCTGGCGAAATGGCTACTTCACCCCGAACGTCTTCCTCGAAAACTCCAGCTTCTGCTGGTGGGTGTCGTGCGGGTGGCTTTTCCAGCGCTCGACGGCGGGCTCGAGTCGGCGGAGGAGACCGACGCCGTTGGCGAGCTGGATGGCAAGGCCGGGGCGGGCGTTGACCTCGATCATGAGCGGGCCGAGGGTCTCGTCGATCATGACATCCACGCCGAGGTAACCGAGGCCGGTCATCTCGTGGCAGGTCACGGCGATGTCGAGGATGGCATCCCAGTGCGGGAGCTGGATGCCAACGACCGGGACTTTCAAGTCAGGGTGAAGTTGGATCGGGTGGCCGTGGTGGATGGCGCGGATGGTTTTCCCCGTGGCAAGGTCGATGCCGATGCCGATGGCGCCCTGGTGCAGGTTCGCACGGCCGTCCGACTCACGGGTGGCCGCCCGCAGCATGGCCATGACGGGGTAGCCGTGAAGCATCACGACGCGGATGTCCGGCGCGCCCTGGAAGCTGATTTCTGTTAGAACACGCGCCGGGTGGACGCGGTATTCGATCAGCGCGACATCGCGCCGCCCGCCGAGGGAGAAGAGGCCGGCCAAAATGTTCGAGCAGTGATGCCGGATCTCGTCGAGGGTGAGCTTCACGCCGCTGGGCTTGAGGAAGTAGTTCCCCTCCCGTGCCACGATGACCAGGATGCCTTTCCCGCCGGAGCCGCGGGCGGGCTTGATGACGAAGGAATCGCGATCGCCGATCAGCCGGTCCATCCGGGCGGTATCGTGCGGGCTGCGGACCACGCCATAGGTCTCCGGGATGGCGAGGTGGTGTTCGACGGCGAGATCCTTGGTGCGGAGCTTGTTGTCGACCAGATCGTAGAGCCGGCGCGGATTATTCGGCAGGAGGTAGCGGGCGTTCCGCATGTTGATGCCGACCACACCCATCGCCCGAAGTTCCTTGGGCGTGCGGATCCAGCGGTGCCACCAGCGCTTCGCGGAGACGGAAGACTTGGAGACGGAAGACGAAAGACTGGAGGCCGGGGCCGCGCCCGCTTCGGAGTGGTTTCCCTCAAGTCTTGAGTCTTCAAGTCTTGCGTCTTGCGTCTTCATGCCTCTTTGAAATCCCGAAAACGGAACAGCTCCGACAAACGGTAGCCGGTGTAGCGGCCGATCAGGATGATGAGGGCGAGCAGGACCAGCAGCAGCTCCGGGAAATAGAAGGCCCAGTATTTCACCTGCGGGATGCTCATGAAGGCGAAGGCGATGATCGCGACAATCAGCGAACCACCGACCTGCATCAGCGCGCTGCGCTTGCCTTCCTCTTCCCAGATCAGCGACATGCGCTCGATGGTCCAGGCGAGGATGATCATGGGGAAGAGCGTGATCTGGAGTCCGTCCCTCATGCCGAGTTTGTAGCTGACCACGCTCAAGATCATCATCAGCAGCGTCACGATCACCACGCAGGCGGCGACGCGGGGGACGACCAGCAGGTTCAGCCGTGCGAGCAGGAAGCGGAACCACAAGCCGGCTCCGACGATGACCGAGAACATGATCAGACCGCTCTTCAAAGGCATCTCCAGCAAGGCCAGCGCCAGTAGCACCGGCATGAAGGTGCCGAGGGTGGCGATCCCGACAAGATTCCGCAGCACCACGACCACGAAGGCTCCGAGCGGGATGAGCACCACGAAACGGAAGACCGCTTGCTCCGAAGCAGGCAGACCGAAAATGGTGGAGATCATCAGCGGGGAATCGCGCAGATCGGTGAGATCGCGGATGGGGATGAAAGTGCGGATCACCGTGAAGCCAAGCTGGGAGGCTTCCGCGTCGCCATTGATCTCGAAGAGCGCTCCGCCGCCGCGGTTCCAGACAAAGAACTTATCCGGATCGAGCGTGGACGAAGGCTCGTCGGGCGCGCGGACTTTCCAGTAGGCACCATCGTAGTATTCCACCAGGCGCAGCGGCTGCTGGCTGCCACGGGCTTCCTCGAGGCGGACGCCGTAGGCCACGCGGGCCGGGACGCCGGCGAGATTGAGGAGGTCGATGCCGAGGATGGTGATCGCGCTGCGGTCGCCCGCTTCTTCCTCGTAGCGCTTGCGGAGGAGGGCGACTTCCTGGGAGGCATCGATGGCGTTGATCTCGCCGAAGAGGCCGACGAAGAGCGAATCGGGATCGGCGGAAACCGACTTGGCACGTTGGATGACGCGCTTGGCCGCAGCTTCAGTGGCGCCGGAGAAGCCGGGATTGACGGCGACCGGCAGTCCGCCGCCGGCGTGCTGCAACGGTTCCCCGCCGCTTTTCCGCCGCGGGGAAAAGCTGAGGCGGTAGTAGATCGCCTGGTTTCCGGCCTGCTTTTCGGAGGCCCAGATCGCGGTGTATTCGCCTTGGTCCTTCTCGACGTAATAATTGTAGCCGACCGATCCCGCTTCCTGACCCAGTCCTTCCTCGACGGCGGCAGCGGGCAGCGAGAGTCGTGCGCTGACCTTTCCGCCCTCGGGCGGGGCGATGAAGGTAATCTTGGCGTCCACCAGCCACTGCTCCGGGAGCTCGCCGGCGCGCAGCGGCAAGCCGAGATTGACGTGCTTGTAAGCGGCGATGCCGCCGCCGATCGCCGTCAGGATGAAGACGACGAGAAAGAGTTTGATCCGGGATGCCATGATAAGCCGCGGGAAGGATCAGCGCATGATCTTCTGGTCGGCCAGATAAGCCCGCGAAGGATCGACCCAGCCGATCTCCTTGATGGTCGTGCGGCCGATCAAAACCGGGCTCAGCATGTTGCTGCGGTTATTGAGCGTGAAGTCCGCGCGCAGCTTGCGTTCGCCGATGGTGAAATTCAGCCGCACCACCTCGCGGGCTTCCGATTTGCCACCGGGCTCCTTGATGTGGGCGATCCGCATGAGCGGGGCCTCGATGCGGTTGCGCGGGGAGTTCTTCTCACCGGGATCGGTCACGATGAAACGCACCCACTTCTTGCCGTCGCGTTCGAAGAGTTCCTTCTCCTCGGCATGGATCGAGCTGGTCAGCGCGCCGGTGTCGAGTTTGGCGGCGAGCTTCAATTCAAGGTCGCCGATCTTTACCATCTCCCGCCAGCCGTAAACCTGGACGGGATCCGAGGAAACAGGACGGGCCACCGCGGTGCCGGCATCGGCTTCCTTGCGTTCGGCTGCGGCTTCGTCTTCCGCTTCGTCCGCCGGCATTTCCTTCGCGGGAACATCTCCCGCTGTCTTGCCCGGCTTGTCTTCCGCAGCGGGCTTGCCGTCCGGGGCTTTCTCCGCGACGGGCTTGACCGGGGACGCATCCTTGGCCTTCTCCGGCGCTTCTTCCTTGCCCTTGGGAGCAGCCTGGGCTGGCTTCTCCCCGGCAGCGTCCTTGGCGATTTCCGGGGCGGCAGGAAGTCGCGCGGGCAGTGCCAGACAAAGTGCCAGCAAGAATGACGTAAGGGCTTTTCTCTCGAAGATCACGCGGGCCGACTATCAGCAACAGAGCTTAGGAAATGCAACGGAATTCCCGCCCCCCCATCCCCCGCACGATCGCGGGTCCGTCAGGCACGCGGGCCTTGCTCGGCCTTGCGACTGCGGGCTTCGTGTCATGCAGCGGCGGCCTGCGCTTCGACGCCCCACGCGACCGGCTTGAGGTGACTTCACCCGCTTCATGGACCTCCGCGGCGTCCGGAACCGATGGCCGGATTAGCAAGGGATGGCTCGACGAGTTCAGCGATCCGGCCTTGACCCGGGCAGTCGAAGACGCGCTGGCCCACAATCAGGATCTGATGGCCGCTTCCGCCCGGATGCGCCAGGCGAAGGAATCGAGCATCGCCGGCAAGGCCCGGGTCCGGCCGAGAGTGGGGCTCGATAGCTCCGCGAGCTACAGCGTGTCGGAGAACGGCGAGCTCCCCGCCAGCGAATCAGAGCGCTACGGGCTCTCCCTCGCCGCTTCGTGGGAAGTCGATCTCTGGGGCCGGCTGCGCGATCTCAACGCGGGCGACGAAGCCGACTACGCCGCCGCCCAAGCCGCTTACCGCGGTGCCCGGCTTTCCCTCGCCGCCAATGCCGCCAAGGCCTGGTGCAACCTGATCGCCGCGGAGCAGCTGCTCGGGCTCGCCCGTAGCACGCTCGATTCCAACGAGCGCGTGCTGCGAGCCGTCGAGCGCCTGTTCAAGGGCGGTGCCGGCCAAGGCGCGCTCGACGTCCAACTCGGTCGCACCAACGTCTCCGCCGCCCAGCGCGCGGTGAAATCCACCGAACTCCTGCGCGACGAAGCCGCCCGCAGCTTCGAAGTGCTGGTCGGCCGCTATCCATCCGCCGAAACCCGCGCGACCCGAGATTTGCCCGCTCTCAAAAAGTCCGTGCCCTCGGGAATTCCCGCCGACCTAATCGAGCGCCGCCCCGACCTCGCCGCCGCCAAGTCCGAGCTCTTCGCCAGTGCCAAGCGCGCCGACGCCGCCAGGAAAACGCTGCTGCCCCGTTTGGCACTCACCGGCAGTTCCGGCACGCCGGTCTCGAACTTCGGCAACCTGCTCGACCCCGCCTTCCTAACCAGTTCGATCGCCGCCGGCTTCAGCCAAGCGCTCTATGAAGGCGGTGCGCTTTCCGCCGACGCCCGCGGAGCTCTCGCCGCCAACGAGGCGCTGCTCCACCGCTACGCCCAGCTTTCGCTCGAAGCCTTCCGCGAAGTCGAGTCCGCGCTCGGTGCCGACTCCTCGCTCGCCGAGCAAGAGGCCTTCCTGGTCAAGGAAGTCGAGCAAGCCGCGCTGGCTGAAAAGCAGGCCGCCCGCGACTATTCCGACGGCGTGAACGACGACATTTTGCGCGTCCTCGAGTCCCAAAGCCGCGCCACCAACGCCCGCTCGGGCCTGATCCGGCTGCGCAACGAGCGGCTGCAAAACCGCATCGACCTCCACCTCGCCCTCGGTGGCGATTTCAAGACCCCGGCCCGCTGACCCGATCCGCCGAAAACCCGCCCGGTGCCTTCGTATTTGGCAATCGCCGGTTTCCGGTGCACTTTCGCCCCGCACCATTTCCTGATGTTTCTCCGCCTGCTCATCCCCGTCGTCATCCTCGCCCTCGGTGCCCTCGCGGCTTGGCGCATGGGCATTCCCGTGGAGACGCCGAAGCCACAGCCCGTGCCACCCCAGGTCCTCAAAACCGAGGTCCTCGAACTTCAGCGCAGCGATTTCGCCGTGTTGCTGGATAGCCAGGGCAGCGTCCGCGCCCACTACACCACCACCATCACGCCCCAAGTCCCCGGGAATCTCATCAAGATCCACGAGTCCTTCGAGGACGGCGCTTTTTTTCAAAAGGACGAGGTGCTGGCGGAGCTCGATCCCGCCGATTTCCAAGTCGCTGTCTCCGCCGCGGAATCCCGGATGGCACGTGCCGAAGCTATCCTGATCCAGGAAGAGGCCCGTGCCAAACAAGCCCGCTTGAACTGGCAGGATCTCGGCTACGACGAGGAGCCGTCCGACCTCGTCTTGCGCATCCCCCAGTTGAAAGAGGCCAAAGCCACCGTCGATGCTGCCAAAGCCGACCACCAGCAGGCCTTGCGAAATCTGGAGCGCACCAAGATCCGCGCGCCCTTCGCCGGCCGCGTTCAACAGCGCGTCGTCGGGCTTGGCCAAGCCGTCGGCAGTTCCACCCCGCTCGGCGAAGTCTTCGCCACCGACTTCGCGGAGATCCGGCTTCCGCTTTCACCGCGCCAACTCGATTTCATCACCCTGCCGTCCCGCCCCGGCGACCCCGAGGTCCCGGTAACGCTCACCGACGCCCTCGGCAGCGCGGAAACCAGCCAGTGGCAAGCCCGCATCGTCCGCACCGAAGGCTCCATCGACGAATCGTCACGGGAGCTTTTCGCCATTGCCCGCATCGACGATCCCTTCGGCCTGATCTCCGGAAAGCCACCGCTGCGGATCGGCCAACCGGTCCGTGCCTCGATCCGCGGCAAGGTGTTAGAGCAGGTCTTCGTCCTCCCCCGCCAATCGCTCCGCGGGGTCAACCGCATCTACCTCGTCGACCGCGAAAGCCCTGCCATCAAGCGCGTGGCAATCGAGCCGGTCTGGTCCACCGCCGATGTTCTCGTCATCCGCGACGGCTTGGAATCCGGCCAGTGGCTGTCCACCACCCGCCTCCCCTACGCTCCCGACGGTGCCCCGGTGGAGGTCATCCAGCCTCCTTCCGCCGCCGAAGTTCCCGCGATCCCGCCGGACGGCGAGGCGGCGACCGGCGGGTCTTGAAACGGGGCGAGATCGGACCGAAAGCCCGACCGCTTCACCGAGAAGCACTTAGAGCTTAATCATTAAGGAATCTTAAATTTTTCTTGTGCGACGGTGGAATTTTTGAAATTTCTCTTCGCGTTATGAGAACACTTCCGCTTCTTGCCGCGCTTTTCCTCAGCAGCCCGATCGCCGGTGCCAGCACCGAGCTGGAATTGCTCCAGGACCGCTGCTCCGAGCAAGAGCGCCAGATCCGTCAGTTGGAAGAGGAGAACAGCCGGCTCAAGTCGCTGATGGACACTGCGGCGACCACTCCGGTCGCCCGCACCACCGCCGCCACAGAGCCCGCAGCCGCCGCGGTCGCCGAGGTATCCGCCGCTCCCAGCTACGGCTCGGTCCGCGACGGTGATACACTTTCCAAGATCGCCAAGCGCCACGGCACCACGACGGAAACCTTGATCAAGCTGAACAAGATCAAGAACCCCTCGCTGATCCGCCCGGGCCAGAAATTGCTGCTCCCGGGCAAAGCAGCCGCTCCTGCGGCCCGCCCGTCCACCCCGGTCGGCGGTCGCCACATCGTGAAAAGCGGCGAAACCTTCTACAGCATCGCCCGCAAATATAGCATCGGAGTGGACGCCCTCGAAGCCGCCAATCCGACCGTGAAGGCCGCCGCGCTTCGCCCCGGCCAAACCCTGCAACTCGCCCGCAGCACCCCACCGGCGACGCCGGCCCGGGAAACGGCGGTCGTCCGCACCGCAGCCGCGCCGGCTCCCGCAGCCACGAACCCTTTCGCCTCTTCCACCGCGAGTGCGGTGACCAAGCTCGATAGCGCCTCCGCTCCCGCCCCGCTGGCCAGCGCCAGCCAGACGGTCTCCAGCGTGCCGCGCATCAAGTCGGTGCTGGTCACCGAAGAAACCGATTTCGGTGCGTTTGCCGCAGCACACGGCACCACCACCGAGAAACTAAATGCCCTGAACGGCCATAGCCTGAAACCTAGTACAGTCCTTGCAAAGGGCTCGGAGTTCTACGTTCCCGCCCAGCCTTGAGAATTCAAAGCTCCGATTCCTTAGGTGATGGCCCATGATGGGCATGGCACCCGTCCGGGATTCGTCCCGGGCGGGTTTTCCTTTTTTTTACCAGTGAATCCTCAAGGCGACACCGCCAGCCGCTCCGGCCCGCTGCTTTCGCCGAAGATGAAGCCGTTCTCCTTGTAAGTCTTCAGGCGGAAATGGGTGGCCGTCGAGATGACGCCATCCATGGTGCTCAGCTTCTCGGAGACGAAGCGCGCGACTTCGCGGAGATCGCTTCCCTCCACCACCACCATCAGATCGTAGCCGCCACTGGCGAGGTAACAGCTTACCACCTGGTCGAAGCGTGCAATGCGCATCGCGAGGCGATCGAAGCCGCCGCCGCGCTCCGGAGTGACCTTGACCTCGATGAAAGCCGACACGTCATCGTCGCCTGCCTGCTCGGGGTTGATCACCGCCTGGTAGCCGAGGATCGTGCCGTTCTTTTCCCAGGCCGCGAGCCGTTCCCGGACCTCCGCCTCGCTCAGGGAAAGCAGTTCGGCAAGTTCGTGGTGGCTGTGGCGCGCCTGGCGGCGGAGCAGTTGCAAAAGCGGATCGATCGACATGGCGGCGGATTTCTAGCGGCGGATTCCGGACAGGGCAAGGCCGGCGGCGGGGAGAGGAAAAGGCAATAGGTCTTATAGGTCCTATACGACCTATCTTCCCCGACGGCTCATCTCCGTATCTGAATTCAAGATCGACGCCCCTCCCCGTAATCACCGATCCTCCCCCGCCGTGCGCGCTGTCTTCCCTTTCAAACGACCCGAGCGCAGCGCCTGGCTCCTCGCCGCCCCGTTGCTGCTCGTGGCCATCCTGATCTGGATGACCGTGGATCCCGGCCAGCGCCTCAATCCGGAGAAGTGGACCTTCCCCTCGCTCATGCTCAGCTATTCGGCCTATCGGTATTGGAAATTCCACAAACTCCCGCCACTCAGCCTCGAAATCGACGAACATGAAATCCGCCTTCTTCCCCGCTCGCATTGGGGTATCGATCCGATCCCCCGCTCGTCCATTTACGGAATCCGGGAAGAGTGGACCTCGATCTTCGTCCTCTACCGCCGCGACGGCTTGGAAAAAGTGGCTGAGCTCGAACGCTGCTTTTTTGATGGGGCCGCATGGCAAAAGCTACCGCGGCTCCTCGACCCGGCGTCCAGCAGCGGGGACTAGCCCTGCCCGTTACGCACTACTCGGCTTAAGCCCCCCACGGGGCGCAATGGGATAGCCCGGGGCAAGGCCTTGCGCCGCCCCGGGTCCACGAATCCGGAGTTTGGCGCCCAATGGGGGCGCGAGGGGGCCGGTAAGATGAGACGTTCCGTGCTACCTGCCCCATCCCGCACTTTCAGCGCGGCGAACGAACGACGTCCGATCCCGGGGCTGCGCGCTGCTTGCCCCGGGCTATCACATTTTGTCCCATCAGGACATGGAACCGCGATTGTGGGTTACGGGCAGAACTGGCCCTGAACTCAATCCCCCAGGCAAATCCCGACCGCCTTCGCCGCCTTGACCATCTCGCCTTCCGGCTCGACCAGGCGCAGCTTGTTCACTGCCTCTCCGATCGGCACCGAGTCGACATGATACGCTTGGTAGCTGACCATCCGCCCGAAGCGGCCTTCTTCCGCCAGCTTCACCGCCATCACGCCGAAGCGGGTGCCGAGGATGCGGTCGAGGGCGGTCGGCGCACCGCCGCGCTGGAGGTGACCCAGCGTGCAGGCGCGGGTCTCCTTGCCGGTCAGCTTTTCCAAACGCCGCGCGATGATGTCCCCGATCCCGCCGAGCCGTACTTCACCGCCGTCGTTGGCGGCAATGGTTGCCAACTCGCCATCCGGCAGGTGGGCCCCCTCCGCCACCACCACCAGTGTGCTATGATGCCCCTGCGCGTCGCGCTGCTTGATGAATTCGGCGACCTTTTCCGTGTCGAAGGGAATCTCGGGCAGCAGGATCACCGCAGCCCCGCCGGCGATCCCGCCCCACAGCGCGATCCAACCCGCATGGCGGCCCATGACTTCCAAGACCATGATCCGCTTGTGACTTTCCGCCGTGGTGTGCAAGCGGTCGAGGGCATCGACCACGGTGCTCACCGCGCTGTCGAAACCGAAGGTCATCGCGGTGGCCATCAGGTCGTTGTCGATGGTCTTCGGCACCCCGATGATCGGCCAGCCTTCGCGGTAAAGTTGCAGGCCGGTGGTCAGCGAGCCGTCACCGCCGACGATGATCAGCGCGCGGATCTCGAGTTGGTCCATCGTGCGCTTCGCCTTGGCCACGATGTCCGGCGGAACTTCGGCGATGTCGCCTTTGCCGATCTTCGCCGCGAAGTGGCCCTTGTTGGTGGTGCCAAGGATGGTGCCGCCGAGCTTGAGAATGCCCAGCGTGTCGATCGGCTTGAGCACCTTGTAGTCGCCGGGCGGGAGCAGACCTTCGAAGCCGTCCTTGAAGCCGATGACCTCCCAGCCGAGCTGGCTGGCCGCACCCACGACACCGTGGATCACTGCATTGAGTCCGGGGCAATCGCCGCCACTGTTGAGGATACCGATGCGCATCGCTGGTGGGTTTGTAGAGTGGATGAAAGATTGATAAGCCAAAATCGCGCCATCTTCAGCGCGGATTCGGGACGTCGAGAATCTCCTTTCCGCGGCTGCCTACCGGAGCCCCGGCGGCGACCCAGCGGTCGTAGGATTCCCAGCCCTGGCGGATCAGTCCGCGGGCCCGGTTGAAGCGGTCCGGGCTATTCAGCAGCACCACGACCAGCCGCCGCGGAGTCACCCCCTTCTCGCCGTCAGGCTTGGTGCGCACCAGTGGCTCGCGATCGGCCGCCACACTCAGGCAAGGCCCGGCGGCAGTCGTCGTGCCGGTCTTGACGCCCAAGATCATCGGCTCGCCAACCAGCTCGTTGGTGTTCTTCACCTTGAAGCTCCGCTTGCCACCCGCCCCGTGCACGGTGACCTGGCGGTCCGTCTGGCGGACGATGAACGTGAAGCCCGGCTTCCGCATGGCATAGATGGAGAGTTTCGCGACATCGGCGGCGGTCGAAAGTCCGGTCTGCCGCGGCAATTCGAGCCCGTGGGGATTGGCAAAGCGGGTCTTGGTGAGGTTGATGGCCTTCCCAAGCTCGTTCATCTCCACGACGAACGCCGCCACGGAATCCCCTCCCTTGCCCCGTGCCCGCAGGATTTCCCCGCCGACGTGGTGGGCGATGGTCATTGCCGCAAGGTTATCGGACCCCAAAAGCGCGGAATACAGAGCATCGCGCAGCGTTAGCTGATCGCCGGGTTGAAGGTTCATCGGGTTCGGGCCGCCGATTGCCAGCGCCGACGCCGGCACGGTCGCCAGAGTCTGATTGAGGTCCACCCCGGTCGCGTCCGCCCAGTCGACGGCGATGACCCCTGTGGCAATCTTGGTCAAGCTGGCGATGGGACGTTTCACCACGGATTCCGAAGCGAGGAGCACTTTCCCGGAGTGCGCTTCCACCACCATGTAGGATTCGCCCTGCTGAGCCGTCGCCGGGGCGAAAAGAAGAGCCTGGGTGACAAGGAAGACGATAAACGCGCGTTTCATGAGGCGGGGCGGACTCTATCGGCGGGACGGCGACACTCAACCCCAAATCCGACTTGGGCATGTTCCACTAGGCCAGGCGATTCGCGCCTTGCCATCGATTTCAGTGCAGGTAGACTACGCGCCTCAGGCAATTCCGGTTCCATCCGACTGCCCGCCGCCGGCCAAACGCAGATTTTGGCAGCAGCGCTCCGCTTGGGCGGACCGCAATCGGACTCCGGCGGACGCGGATTCGCGGAAATGCCTGCCAAACCGGGTCCAGCGCGCGATAGCCGCCACGTCTCGGGTCCACGGAAGTCCCGCCCGTCCCGCTCTGAGCGGCGGACCTTCCCCGGCACCAGAAAGCCGGCGACCCGGACCGGCTGGTCGAGCCCGCAGCCCCGCCCGATCGCGGGCGGCTGCCCGCCGTCGCAACTCAGGACCCGCCAACCAAAACGCAAAACATGTCCAACGCCACACCTGATACCAGAGGCGCCGGAGGCCCCGGAGGCGAACGTCGCCGACAACGCTCCCGCGGCGGCAAAGGCCGGAATCGCAACCGGCAAGACAACGAACAAGGCAACAACCCGAACCACTCCCCGCATCAAGGCGACCGCAACCGCGGCGACCGTGGTGAGCGCGGCGGAGATCGTGGCGAACGCGGACCCCGTCCGCCGCGCCGCGAATACAAGCCCGTGCCACTGACCTGGTGGCAGAAGATCCTGAAGGCCTTCGGCCTCTACAAGGAACCCGTCCGCCCGCCCCGTCCCGAGAAGCAGGAGAGCATCCGCTTCGAGGAAGGTCCGCCGCGCGAAGTGAAGTCGAACACCCGCAACGCACGCCAAGGCAATTCCGACGCTGCACCCCGCGCACCCCAAGAACGGACCGAGCGCGGTGAACGCGGCGAGCGCCCGGATCGTCGTGAACGCGGCGAACGTGGCGAACGCCCGGAACGGTCCGAGCGCTCCGATCGCGGAGAAAGAGGCGAGCGCGGCGAAGTCGCCAGCACCCGCATCTACCTCGGCAACCTGTCCTACGAAGCCACCGAAGAAGACCTCAAGGACCTCTTCAAAGGCGTCGGCACCGTCCGCAATGTCGAAATCGTCTACAATCGCCGCACCCACAAGTCGAAGGGCTACGGGTTCGTCGACATGCTCAACGTCGACGAAGCCCGGCGCTCCGTGGAAATCCTGCACGACCAGTTCTTCATGGGCCGCAAGCTCGTGGTGAGCGGGGCGAAGACCAAGGACCACGAAGACGAAGGCAAGGACGAGGATGCCCGCGAAGAAGCTGCCGCCCGCGCCGAACGCCAGGCTGCTGCCGCCGCCGTGACCGCCGCGGCAGCTGCCGCCGCAGTCGCCGCTCCGGTCGAGGAAGTGGCTGCGGTTGACTCCGTTGACGTTGTTGACTCCGTCGAAGCGGTCGCCGAGGTCTCCGAACCAATGGCCGAAGAGCCAGTCGCCGAGGAAGCCGCCTCCGAGGAAGCGGCGTCCGAGGAAGCGGCGTCCGAGGAACGGACCGCCTGATCCCTCTCGATCAATCCCACGCCCCGTCCGGTTCGTCCGGGCGGGGCGTTTTTCTTGGCGGACCCAATGCTCCCGGTGAACCGATCATGATTCAGGAAAAACCCGGAATAGGCTTGCTCCCTGAAATCACGGGGTTATAGCCGCCCTGCGACCACTTCGGTCGTGCGGAGTCAATCAAGCGGCTCCAGCCCTTTTCCGGTCTTCATCGATGAGAGATGGTTCGGGGATCTCCTGATAGCCTCATCGACACCGCCTGCCGCCTTCACTTTGCGCGGGCAGGCACCCCAATACATGACCCCGACCACGTTCGAGGCGATGCCCCTGGCAGCGCCCCTCCATCGCGTTTTGCGCGAACTTGAATACCACACGCCTTCGCCTGTCCAGGCCCAGGCCATCCCCCTGCTGTTAGAGGGCCGCGACCTCCTCGGTTGCGCCCAGACCGGCACCGGCAAGACCGCCAGCTTCGCGCTGCCGATCCTCCACGCCCTGCACGAGAACCCGCGCCCTTCGAAACCGAAGAGCGCCCGCACCCTGGTCCTCGCCCCGACCCGCGAGCTCGCCGTGCAGGTCGCCAAAAGCTTCGGCACCTACGGCAAGCACGTCCGCTTCCGCCAGACCATGATCTACGGCGGCGTCGGCCAGAATCCCCAGGTCGCCGCCATGCGCGGCGGGGTCGATGTCCTCGTCGCCACTCCCGGCCGACTGCTCGACCTGATCGAACAGCGCGCCGTCGATCTTTCCGGCGTCGAGTTCTTCGTGCTCGATGAAGTCGACCGCATGCTCGACATGGGCTTCCTGCGCGACGTGAAGAAGATCGTCGCGATGCTCCCCGCCAAGCGCCAGTCGCTGTTCTTCTCCGCCACCCTGGCACCGAACATCGTCCAGCTTGCCGAAAGCATCCTGCGCAATCCCTCCCGCGTCAGCATCCAGCCGGAAACGACCACCGCGGAACGCATCGAGCAAAAAGTCTGCTTCGTCACCAAGGACGACAAGCGCCCGCTGCTAGAGAAGCTCCTCGGCGACCAATCCCGGGCTAGCGAGGCCAAGCTCACGATCGTTTTCAGCCGCACCAAGCACGGCGCGAACAAGCTCGCCAAGAGCCTCTGCGCCGCCGGCTTCGAAGCCGACGCGATCCACGGCAACAAGTCGCAGGCCCAGCGCGAAAAAGCGCTCGACCGCTTCCGCAAGGGCCTCACCCCGGTCCTCGTTGCCACCGACGTCGCTGCCCGCGGCGTCGATGTGAAAGACGTCGGCCTGGTGGTGAACTACGACCTGCCGAACGAACCCGAAGCCTACGTCCACCGCATCGGCCGCACCGGCCGCGCGGGAGCCGACGGCCTTTCGGTGTCGTTCTGCTCGGATGAGGAACTCGATTACCTGCGCGAGATCGAAAAGATTATCCGCATGCCCGTCCCGGTCTGGACCGACCACGACCATCACGACGCCGGCCTCGCCGAGCGCTACGCCCGCGGCGGCCGCGGTGCTCCGCCGAAAAAGGTCCAACAGGGCCGCGGCGGATTCCGCAGCAGTGGCGGCGGCGGCGGCGGCGGCGGCGGTGCTCCCGGTGGCGGTGGCGGTGGCGGTGGCGGTGGAAGTCGCGGACGCGGCGGACGCCGCCCCTCGCATTCGGGCCGCTGACGCGATCCTGTCATCAAACTCCAAGAGCCGCCTCACCACGTGGGGCGGCTTTTTTGTGATCCCTTCACCTTCCCTAAAGGTAGCCGCTGCCACGCTCCGCTTCATGAAGCTTTCCTTCCGCATCGGCGCTCTCGCTAGCGCGCTCACCCTGATTCCCGGGTGCGCCGTCACGTCCGGCGGGAAAGACCCGACGCTCACCCTGCCGGTTGCCTGGCGGAACGCCGCGGACTTTCCCACCGCCTCTCCCGACCGCGACCTCACCACGTGGTGGTCGGACTTCGGTGACCCGCAGATGAGTTCGCTGATCCGCCGAGCCCTCGCCGGCAACCGCGACCTCGCCTCGGCGATGGCCCGCGTCCGCGAAGCCCAGGCACGGCGGGACGCGCAGAAAGCATCGCTCTTCCCCACCCTCGACTACTCCGGCTCGCGCAACGCCGGCAAGTCATGGACCGATGGCGGCACCGACCGCTCGTCCACCTCCTACTCCGCCGGCCTCAGCGCGTCGTGGGAGGCCGACTTCTTCGGCCGCAATCGACAGTCGGTCCTCGCCACCTCCGCCGATGCCGAAGCGGTGAGGGAAAACCTCTATTCCGCCCAGGCTTCCCTCGCCTCGGAAGTCGCGCTCGCCTACCTCGACCTCCGCGCCGCCGAAGAACGGCTCGAAATCGTGAAGCGCAGCCTCACCTCGCGCGAAGAAACCACCCAGCTTGCCTCATGGCGCGCCGAGGCCGGCGAGATCGACCAGCTCGAACTCCGCCAGTCCGAATCCGGCCTCGAAAGCGCCCGCTCCCAGCTCGCCTCGCTCGAGCAAAACATCAGCCAGACCCGCAATCGCCTCGCCCTGCTCTGCGGCCAGGCCCCCGGCACGCTCTCCTTGAAATCCGGCCCGATCCCCTCGCCCGCCCGCCGCCTCGCGGTCGGTATTCCCGCCGATACCCTCCGCCAGCGCCCCGATGTCCGAGCCGCCGGCTACGGCTGGATTTCCGCGATCGCCAGCACCCGCTCCGCTGAAGCCGAACGCCTGCCCAGCCTGCGCCTTTCCGGCTCGCTCGGCATCGACACCTTGAAAAGCTCCAAGCTCTTCAATCCCGAGTCGCTCGCCACCGGGATCATCGCCGGCATCTCCGGCCCGATCTTCGACGCCGGCCGCATCCGCTCGAACATCGAGGCGCAGTCCGCCGCCGAGGAACAAGCGCTCCTCGCCTATCAGTCCGCCGTTCTAACAGCCCTGTCCGAAGTCGAGGACGCGCTCATCGCCTGCCGCCTCAGCGCGCAGCGGCTCGGCTCGCTCGAGAAGGCTTCCGCCGCCGCCAAGGAAGCATCCAAGCTCGCGGGCCTGAAGTATCGCGCCGGCATCATCGACATCACCACCGTGCTCGACACCCAGCGCAGCGACCTTGCGCTCGAGGAAAGCGTCGCCGCCGTCCAGGCCGACCGCGCCGCCGCCCACGTCCAACTCTACAAGGCACTCGGCGGCGGTTGGTCCGCCGGCTCCTAACATCTCTTCATGAAGTCACCCGATTCCGCCCAAAATCTCGCCGCCATCCTTGATCGCGGCAAATCCCGACCCATTCGCAAGTGGGTCAGCATCGCCCTCGTCGCCGCCGCCCTCGTTGGCGGGTCCTACTACTATTATAACCGTAGTTCCAACGAAGCCGCTGGCCCCGAATACGTGACCCGGCCCTTGGAGAAAGGTGAAATCTCCATCGAGATCACGGCCACCGGCAACCTCGCGCCGACCAACCAGGTCATCGTCGGCAGCGAACTCTCCGGCACCATCTCCGAGGTCTATGTCGATACCAACGATACCGTGACCAAAGGCCAGGAGCTCGCCAAGCTGGACACGATCAAGCTGACCCAGCAAACCGAGCGCACCCGCGCCACCTTGATGTCGGCCAAAGCCCGCGTCGCTCAAGCCGAAGCAACCTTGCGCGAAAGCGTCGCGTCCCACGAGCGGGCCTTGGAGCTCCACAAGCTGAGCGGCGGCCAGACACCGTCGAAGGCAGACATGGACTCCTCGCAGGCCACCATGGAACGCTCGCAGGCGGACTTGGAAAGCGCGAAAGCCTCCGTCGCCGAGGCCGAGGCAACCGTGAAGTCGAACGAGCGCGACCTCGAGAAAGCCGTCATCCGCTCGCCCGTCAATGGCACCATCCTCCTCCGCAAGCTTGAGGTCGGTCAGACCGTCGCGGCTTCCTTCACCGCCCCTGAACTTTTCACCATCGCCGAAGACCTGCGGAAGATGGAGCTCGTCGTCGCCGTTGCGGAAGCCGACATCGGCCGCGTCGCGAAAGGACAAAGCGTCGAGTTCACCGTCGATGCCTGGCCGAAGCGCGTTTACGACGCGACGGTAAAGAAGGTTTTCTTCGGCTCCCTCCTCACCAACAACGTGGTCACCTACAGCACGGAACTCGAAGTGAACAACGACGACCTGAGCCTGCGCCCCGGCATGACCGCCACCGCCGACATTTTCATCGAGCGCAGGCAGGACGTCTTCACCGTGCCGAACTCCGCGCTGCGCTTCGACCCGGTGGCCGCGGCGAAGCTCGGCGAGGATGACGAAGGAGGGAAAACCATCGTCCAGCAACTCTCGCCCGGCGGCGGTCGCCGCTGGGGCCGCGGTGCGGGATCCGACCTTCCCATCGGTCCGGAAAAGAAGGACTCCAGCGTCTGGGCCTTGAAGAATGGCGAGCCCTTCGAGATCAAGGTAACCACCGGTCTCACCGATGGCAGCCAGACCGAAGTCACCGGTGATGGACTTTCCGATGGCACCGAAATCATCGTCAGCGCCAAACCCCCGGCGAAGCCATGAAACCGCTGATCGAACTACGCGGCCTGACCAAGACCTACGGCCGCGGCGACGCCTCGTTCCAAGCCCTGTGCGGCGTGGACATGGATATCGCACGGGGCGAATTCCTCGCCGTCATGGGCCCCAGCGGCTCGGGGAAATCGACCTTGATGAACCTGTTAGGCTGCCTCGATACCGCGACCACCGGCAGCTACCGATTCGATGGCGTGGCCGTGGAAACCCTCAACAAGGACCAGCGCTCGCTGCTCCGCCGCCACGCGCTCGGCTTCATCTTCCAGGGCTTCAACCTGCTTGCCCGGACCTCCGCCTTGGAGAACGTCGAGCTTCCCCTGCTCTACCGCGGCTACACCCGGAAACAGCGCCAAGAAATGGCTCGCAAGGCGCTGGCAAGCGTCGGACTGCCCGACAAGGAGCGCAACACGCCGTCGGAACTTTCCGGCGGCCAGCAGCAGCGCGTCGCGATCGCCCGCGCCATCGTCACCAATCCCGGCACGCTCTTCGCCGACGAACCGACCGGAAACCTCGACACCAAAACCACCCGCGAAGTGATGGAACTTCTCTGCCGGCTCAACGAGGACTTCGGCATCACGGTCCTCATGGTGACGCACGAAGACGAAGTGGCACGCTACGCCAAGCGCGTCGTCCTGGTCCGCGACGGCCTGATCGAGTCCGACGTCGCCAACACCCAGCGCCCGCACTGACATGTTCTGGAACGCCTTTATCATCGCCCTCCGCGAAATCCGCCGGAACCTCACCCGCGCCTTCCTCACCGTGATCGGCGTGGTCATCGGCGTTGCCGCCGTGGTCACCCTCGTCACCCTCGGCCGGGGCGCCACGGAGACGGTGAAATCCCAGATCGAAAAGGTCGGCAGCAACCTGCTCACCCTCCGCCCCGGCCAAGGCTGGGGGCCGCAATCCGCGCCGCTCTTCAGTACGGACGACGTGGAGGTGATCCGGAAGCAGATCCCCGGCATCCGCGCGGTGGCTCCGATGGCGAACACCAACGTCCAGGCGATCGCGGGCGAGGAAGCCCGGCAGTCCGACGTCCAGGGCACCACGCCGGAATACTTCCCGATCGCCAACTGGGAACTCTCCGACGGACGCTTCTTCACCGACGCGGAGGTCGTCGACGGTGCGACCGTGGCAGTCATCGGCGAGACCATTCGCAAGGAACTCTTCCCGAAGGGCGATGCCATCGGCGGGAAGATCCGCCTCGTCAGCACCGCCGTCACGGTGATCGGCGTGACCACCGCCAAGGGCCAGGCGGGCTGGGGCGACGACCTTGACGACAACATCATCATCCCCATCACCACCCTCCAGCGCCGGTTGAACGGCCAACTCTCGAAACAGAATCTTGGGCAGATCATGATCTCCACCGAAGACGGCTACCCCAGCGAAGCCGTCGTCGCGGACCTCAACTCCCTGATGCGCGAGCGCCGCAACCTCTCCCGCAGCGAACAGAACAACTTCTCCGCTTTCGACAGCCGCCAGATCGCGGACGCGGTCAGTTCCAGCACCAAGGTGATGACCTCGCTGCTCGCCGCGGTCGCCGGCGTCAGCCTGCTGGTCGGCGGCATCGGCATCATGAACATCATGCTGGTCTCGGTCACCGAACGAACCCGCGAGATCGGCATCCGGATGGCCATCGGTGCCCGTGCCCGCGAGGTGATGCTCCAGTTCCTGGTCGAAGCCGTCACCCTCTCCTGCGTCGGCGGCCTCTGCGGCATCGCCCTCGCCTACGGCCTCTGCCTCTGGCTCGCCAAGCTTGTCGGAGCGCCCTTCCTGTTCGATCCGAAGATCAACGGCATCGCCTTCCTCTTCTCCGCTGCCATCGGCATCCTCTTCGGCTTCATGCCCGCCCGCCGCGCCGCCAGCCTCGACCCCATCGAAGCCTTGCGGCATGAGTAGATGGTGGATGGCAGATGGTGGATGGTAGATAAACAGCCAATGACTCCGCGCCCAGGCATTCCAACTATCAACCATCAACTCTAGACTCTCCACTTCTCCCCATGCGCCTCCTCGTCATTGAAGACGATCCGCTCCTCCGCCACAGCCTGACCGAAGGGCTGCGGGAGGAACTCTACGCGGTCGACTCGGCGGCGGATGGAGATGAGGGGTTGGTGAAAGCCCTCGCCACCGACTATGACGGCATCGTGCTCGACGGCATGCTCCCTGGCATCGATGGCTGGGAACTCCTCCGCCGCCTGCGGCTGGAGAAAGCCACACCGGTCCTGATGCTCACCGCCCGCGACGCCGTGACCGACCGGATCCGCGGGCTCGATGCCGGGGCCGATGACTACCTGACCAAGCCCTTCGATTTCGAAGAGCTGCTCGCCCGCCTGCGCGCCCTGATCCGCCGCAGTTCCGGCCGGGGATCGAGCTTGTTAGAAATCGACGGCATCGAGATCGACACCGCCGCGCGCAGCGTCCGCCGCGACGGTGAGATCATCCTGCTGACCCCGCGCGAATACGGACTCGTCGAATATCTCGCACTCCACCGCGGCAGCGTCGTCAGCCGCACCGAACTCTACGAGCACCTCTTCGACGAGACCGAAAACACCCTCTCCAACCTGCTCGACGTCCACGTTTCGAACGTCCGCAAGAAGCTCGGTCCCGCTTTCATCTCAACCCGCCGCGGCCACGGCTACTCGATCGAATGAAACGTCTCTTCCGCTCGGTCCGCTGGCGCCTGCTGCTCTGGTATGCGCTCATCTTGTTAGGGCTGATCACCGGTCTCTGCCTGCTGGCCTTCCGCCTCACCGCGAACGACCGCACCAGCCAGATCGACCGCGAGATCCGGAACTTCCAGGGAACTTTCTTCCGCAGCCTGTTCGCCTCCCAGCCGCTGCCGAACAAGGACGACCCGCCGAGCGTTGACGAGATCCGCCAGCGGCTTCGCAATCCCGGCGATGCCTCGTCCTTCCCGCCCGAACTCCACGCCCTCTTTGAAGGCGGCAGCGGCGGCACTTATCTCGCGTGTTGGGATAGCGATGGGTCGGAGCTTTTCATCTCGGCCAACGCTCCCGCCGATCTGACTCCGCCGCGCCAGACCGGCGATGGCTCGACCGGGTATGTGGAAATTGGCCATCGCCGCGAACAGCACCGCATCAATCCTTCCGGCATGAGCTCGATCATCGGCCGCGACATCGCCGCCGAGCAAGCCGAGCTCCGGAACTTCGGCCTGCTGCTCGCCCTCGGCGGCGCGGCCGTCTGGCTCGCCGGCCTGGGTGGCGGCTGGTGGCTCGCCGGGCGCGCCTTGAAGCCCATCGACACCATCGGCCGCACCGCCTCACGCATTGCCGCGGGGAACCTCGACGAACGGATCGAACTCGCCCGCACCGACAACGAACTCGACCAGCTCGGCGGCGTCCTCAACGACACCTTCGACCGACTCGCCGCAGCGATCGAACGCCAGAAGCGCTTCACCGCCGACGCCTCCCACGAGCTGCACACCCCCGTCACCATCATCCTTTCCGAAACCCAGCGCGCCCTGAAGCGCGAACGCGAACCGGAACAGTATCGCGAGATCCTCGCCAACTGCCGCACCGCCGCCGAACGCATGCGCGCCCTGGTCGAGTCATTGCTCGTCCTCGCCCGCCAAGACCTCCCTTCACCCGGCACCGAACCGGTCGCCTGCGACCTCGCGGAGATCGCAGGCGGCGTCGCCGACCTGCTCCAGCCGCTGGCCAATGAACATTCGATCGCCATCCACCGCGAGCTGTCACCCGCCCCGCTCCACGGCGACCCGCATTCGCTGGCGATGATCGTCCAGAACCTGCTCTCCAACGCCCTCGTCCACCCGCCTTCGGGTAGCCAGGTTTTCTTGAAAACGACGACCACCGCCGACTCCGTGTTGCTCGAAGTCCGCGACAGCGGCCCCGGCATTGCCGCCGAACACCTGCCCCGCCTCTTCGACCGCTTCTACCGCGCCGACTCCGCCCGCGGCCAGGCCAACGGCCACACCGGTCTCGGCCTCGCCATCGCGAAGACCATCGTCGGGAACCACGGTGGGAAGATCGAGGTCCATGGTGCCGACGGCACGACGTTCCGCGTGACCCTGCCCAAGGGTTGAACCGGGTGCGGTGTTTCCGGGAACACGGATCTTCCGTCCGCAAGAAGGATAGCGGGTCACCCCACCAACCTTCTCACCCCATCCAGCGCCGCCTGGCTCACCGCCAGCTTGAAATCCTTGCGGTTCCGCGGATGGATCTGCCGCAACGAAACCGTTTCACGTCCCTTCGCGGCCCAAGCAAGCCACACCGTTCCCACCGGCTTCTCCTCCATCCCGCCGCCCGGCCCGGCGATCCCCGTGACCGCCACCGCCACGTCCGCACCGCTCGCCTTCAAAGCTCCCTCGGCCATCGCCCGCACCACCGGTTCGCTGACCGCGCCGTGCTCGTTGAGCACCGCCTGCGGCACGCCTAACAGGTCGCGCTTCGCTTCGTTGGCGTAGGTCACGAAGCCGTGGGTGAAAACCTCGCTACTTCCCGGCACGTCGGTCACCCGGTTGGCAATCAGCCCGCCGGTGCAGCTCTCCGCCGTCGCCAGCTTCATTCCGCGCTCCGCCATCCGCCGCACCACCGTCGCCTCCAGCGACGATCCGTCCTCCGAAAAAATCTGCGTCGCGAACATCGACATCGCGATTTCCCGCCCGGCCATCACCGCTTCCTTGTGGCCGATCAAACGCAGATCCACCTCGCCGATCCGCGCGCAGTAGCCGACCTCCAGCCCCGGTATCGCCGCCAGCTTGGCATCGATTTCCTGCTGCAAATCGCTCTCGCCGATCCCCGTCAGGCGCAACTCCAGCATCCCCGGTGGCATCGAAAGCCCGGCCAGTCCGATCAAGCGCGGTGCCACCTCGTCGCGGAACATCGGATAAAGCTCCCGCGGCGGCCCCGGCAGCAGGAACACCGCGCAATTCGCCGCCTTGTTCAACCGCGGCGGCACGTAGATCCCCGGCGCGGTTCCGTTCGGATTCGGCAGCACGTCGGCACCCACCAGCACCTGGGCCTGCTTGCGGTTGGAATCCGCCATCGCCTTGTTGCGCAGGGCGAAGAACGCCTCCAGCGAGCGCAGCGCCGCCTCGTCCTCGATCAATTCCGCCCCGACCACCGCGGCCGTCGCCTCGCGGGTCAGATCATCGCTGGTCGGCCCCAGCCCCCCGGTCACGATCACCGCGTCGGCCCGCCCCACGCATTCGCGCAGCGCCTCGGTGATCGCATCGCCATCCGGCACCGTGGTCAGCCGTTGGATCCGCAGGCCCAGCTTGAACAACTGCTCGCCGAACCACTTCCCGTGGGTATTCAGAGTGGTCCCCAGCAGCAGCTCCGTCCCCGTGTTCAAAATCTCGATGCGCACGCGGCAAGACAGAAGACAGAAAGCCGGCGACGCAAGACCGGAGAAGCTTCGACATCCACCGGCGGTCGCAGACCCGCCGCTACATTTCCCCATGTAGCGGCGAGTCTATGACCGCCGCACTTTGTAAGGCAGCCACCGCTCAAGCCCCTTTTCACCCTCCGTTCCACCGCAAGCCCGCCCGTGCTTCGTCGAGATCCACCGGCGGTCGCAGACCGACCGCTACATTTCCCCAAGTAGCGGCGAGTCTATGACCGCCGCACTTTGAAGCGAAGCCACCGCTCAAGCCCCTTTTCACCCTCCGGTCCACCGCAAGCTCGCCCGTGCTTCGTCGACATCCACCGGCGGTCGCAGACCCGCCGCTCCATGAACTTGCCTACTCCGGCCCCACGCCATACCTCCCGCCCTTCTCCGCCACCGGCAGCTTCGGCTTCGAGGTCTCCGGCTTGTCTTCCGCCAACCACTGGTTGTTCTCGAACTTGAAGGTCTCCGGCGCGGTGTCCGGCCCGATGTTGATCTCCTCGCGGACCTTCGCCCGCTGGAACACGAACGTATTTCCCGAGATCACCACGTTGCGGCACGGCGCGAAGCCCTCCGCCTTGGTCTCCTGCAGCACCCGGAAAATCCACTTGTCGGGGTTCTTCACGCTGTTCCCCGTGAACTCCGCGCCATCCACCCCGGTGAAAGCCGCGGCGCACATCCCGCCTTCGATCACGTTGTCGCGGATGATGATATGGCGTGCCTCGTACTTCGCCCCCGGCGGCCGGAAGTAAGCCATCCCGGTCGACCCGCCCGCCTGCACAGGACGCTGGCCGGCATCCTTGAAGTGGCATCTCTCGATCACCACGTCCTCGCAGCCGCCCTTGAACTGCGGCCCGGTGTGCTGCGAAAAGCCCGGCTTGCCCGTGAAGCGGCAGCCGGTGATCAGCGCCTTCCGGCAGCCCACGAAATCGATCGCCTGCCCGCCCCAACCTGAGATCTCGCAATCGCGGATCGTCAGGTTCCTCAGGCCCGAGCACTTGATCGCGTCGAAATTCCCGTTCGGCCCGATGTCGGAAATCACCAGCCCTTCCAGCAGGATGCCGTCGACCGGTTCGTCCATTTCTCCCCCGTCATCCAGATTGATCCCGTTCGCGCTCTGGCCGCTGATCCGCAGGTTCCGCAAGGTCAGGTTTGCGCATCGCGAGAAGTGCCACGCCTCCTTGCCGCCTTTGAAATGCGGCGGCTTTTCCGGATCCAGAGCCTCAATCGTCAGTTTCTCGATGTTCTCGACATAGTGCCCGGCCGGATACTCGCCCGGCCCGATCTTCAGCGTATCGCCGGAATTCAAACCGCTCACCGCGGGCCGGAGCTCACCGGCACTCTTGACCTCGATCACCGCCGAAAAAGCAGGGCAGCCGAAGGCGATGACGAGCAGGAATTTCATCTCAACCTCACGTGCCGGAGCCGCAAGGTCTTTCGCGAATGCCGTGGACTGCGGCAGCCTGCTGCCGCTCTGTTGCCACAGCCTGCTGTGGAGTCCGGGCCGGATTCGTCAGCAGGCTGACGAGGGAAAGCGGCAGCGGGCTGCCGCAGTCCAAGCCCTCATTGCAGCGCCTTCTTCGCAGCTTCCCAGGCGTCGTCCATCTGCCGCTCGGTCGCTGCCTCGAGGCTGATACCGGAGCCCTTGAGCCGCTTCTCCATCTCGTTGAAGCGGCGCTCGAATTTCTCGTTCGCAGCCGCCATGACGATCTCAGGATCGAGCTTCCGGAAGCGCGCGAGGTTGACCACCGAGAACAGCAGGTCGCCGAGTTCCTCATCCACCGCTTCCAAATCCTGGGCATCCACTGCCGCCTCCAGCTCCATGATTTCTTCGCGAATCTTCGACAGCACGCCGGTCTCCGTCGGCCAGTCGAAGCCGACCTTCGCCGCCTTCTTCTGCAATTTCGACGCACGCAGCAGCGCCAGCAATCCCTTGCCCGTGCCATGCAGGAACGGTTCCTCCTCCGCGCCCTTCTCACCCCGCTTGATTTCGTCCCACTGCTTGAGCACCGCTTCCGACGTCGCCGCGCCGGAGGTCGCAAAAACATGCGGATGCCGGCGGACCAACTTCTCGGAAATGCCGCGCGCCACTTCATCGAGATCGAAGTGCCCCGCCTCCTCGGCCAGCTCGCTGTGGAAAACCACTTGCAGCAGCAGGTCGCCCAGTTCCTCCTCAAGGTGCTTCAAGTCACAACGCTGGATGGCATCGACCGTTTCGTAGGCTTCCTCGATCAGGTTCGACACCAGGCTGCCGTGCGTCTGTTCGGCATCCCACGGGCAGCCGCCGGGCGCGCGCAGGCGGTGCATGATGGCCCGCAGTCGGTCCAGCTGGCGGCCCGGTTCCGGGCACTCGATCATTTCAGCGTCGGTCATGGTTCGTCGTAGGCCTTGGCTGCCTGGTGGAGAATCTTGCGTTCGTCTTCCGTCAGGCTTTGCAGCCCTTCCTTGGCGATCTTGTCGAGCACCCGATCCACTTCGGTGGCGGACTTGAGATCGACCTCAGAGCGCGGCCGCAGTTTCGGAGGCTCCTTCCGGCGGAACTCCGGCGGCCGGATGATCTTGCCGGATCGGCCGCCCTTTCGGAGCAGCCAGGGAAACTTCATCAGCACGAACCCGAGGATCGCGCCGCCCAGATGTCCCGCCTCGCCGCCGCTGTTCTGGAAAATCACTCCGCCAATCAGGATGTCGCCGAGGATCATCGCGACTGCGAGCCCGATGAACACCAAGGCAGCAGTCCGCATGGTCATCGACACCGGCGGCAGCAGCAGATGGATCACCGCCTTCGGCTGGGTCACCGCGACGCCGATGATCAGGCCGTAGATCCCTGCTGACGCACCGACCAGCGGCGTCTCGATACCCGTCCAAGGTCCGCGTTCCGGCAGGATGGAGGTGACGATCAGCAATGTGTAAAACAGGGCACCGGCGGCTCCGCAGAGAAGATAGAATGCCGTGAAGCGCCCGCTGCCCCACCAGCGCTCCACCCACGGGCCGAAGAAGTAGAGCCCGAGGCAATTGAAGATGATGTGCCCGAAGCTGAAGTGCAGGAACTGGAAGGTCAGTAGCTCCCACACATGACCTTGCTGAAACGCTGAGTTGACGGTGAAATACAGCAGTTCGTTGACCTTGCCGAATTGCGGGATGATCTCCCCGGGGCGGGTCAAAAAGTCCACCACGAAGAACAAAACGTTCGCGATCAGCAGCGCCTTGGTCACCGGCGGCAAGGCAGGCCCTGCCACTTGCCGTCTCTCTTCGCGTTGGTAATCCCGGTCAAGTGCACCCATCGGCCGAGGGATTAACACGCGCCATCGGCCTCCGCAAGGCCCGCAGCCCGTCACTTCACGCGAGGATTTCCCGGATCACATGGCCGTGGACGTCGGTCAGCCGCCGCTCGGTGCCGTTGTGATAGAAGGTAAGCCGCTCATGATCGAGGCCCAGCAGGTGAAGGATCGTCGCGTGGAAATCATAAACGGTGGCGATTCCCTCCACCGCCTTGTAGCCGAATTCGTCGGTCGCGCCGTGGCTGAAGCCGTGCTTCACCCCGGCCCCCGCCATCCACGCCGTGAAACCGCCCGGATTGTGGTCGCGGCCGCTCGCGCCGGCCTGGAAGGTCGGCATGCGGCCGAACTCGGTGCACCAGACGACCAGCGTGTCGTCTAACAAACCGCGCTGCTTCAGGTCGGCCAGCAGAGCCGCGGTCGGCTGGTCCATCACCTCGCCGTGTTTGACATACTGGTCGGCCAGCGCCTTGTGGCCGTCCCAGTTGCTCACCCCCTCGCCGCCGGTCTGGTAGGCGCCGTTGAAGAGCTGCACGAAGCGCACGCCTTTCTCGATCAGCCGCCGCGCGAGGATGCAGTTCCGCGCGTAGGCCGCCTTGGTCTCCTTGACCGGACTTCCCGCCTGATCGGCACCGTAGCTTTTGAGGACATGCGCGGGCTCGCTGGAAATGTCCGCCACCTCCGGCACCGACAGCTGCATCCGCGCGGCGAGCTCGTAGCTGGAGATGCGTGCCGCGAGCTCGGAGTCGCCGGGGAATCTCTCAAGGTGCCGGCGGTTCAGCAGCGCGATGAATTCGCGGGTCGCCCGGTCGGTCTCCGGCGAAAACACCGACGGACGCTCGAGGTTCCGCAGCGGCTTCGAAGCGTTGAAATCGGTGCCTTGGAACGCGGCCGGCAGAAATCCCGCGCCCCAGAAATTCCCCGCCGACTGCGGCGCGCCGCGCGGGTCGGGGATCGCGACGTAGGCCGGCAGCGTGTCGTTTTCGCTGCCCATCGCGTAGGTCGTCCACGCCCCCATGCTCGGGAAGCCGTCGAGCGTGCTGCCGCTTGTTAGAAAGTTCTCGCCGGGCCCGTGGGTGTTGGTCTTGCCGGTCAGCGAGTGGATGAAGCACATCTCGTCCGACAGCGCGCCGAGATGCGGCACCAGGTCGGACACCATCTTGCCGGTCTTACCATACGGCCGGAACTCCCAGGGGCTTTTCGTCAGATTCCCCTGCCCGCCCTGGAAGGTGATGATCTTGTCGCCGCCCGGCATCGGCTGGCCGTGGCGTTTGATCAGCTCGGGCTTGTAGTCGAAGGTGTCGATCTGGCTGACCGCGCCCGAGCAGAAGATCATCAGCACCCGCTTCGCCTTCGCCTCGAAATGCGGCGGCCGCAGCGCGTTCGGATTGCCCGGCAGGATCAAGGGCCGGATCGGCCGGGCCGCCCGCGCGCGGTCCTGGCCGAGCAGGTGCGCCAGCGCGATCCCGCTCAGCCCGGTCGAGGTCCGGGCGAGGAAGTCGCGGCGGTTGAGGAAGGGGTGCATGATTCTGTTAGAAAACGAAGAGGAACTCGCTCGTGTTGAACATCGCGCGGGTGAAGGAAAGCAGCCCGTGGGAGCGGATCATCGCGACCGATGCCTCGCGCTCGGCTGCGTCCGGATCCCGGCTGTAAAAGAGCTGGAACGCCCGCCCCACCTGCGCCGCCGGGTCCTCCCCGCACTCGCGGACCAGCCGCGCCGCCAGCAGTTCCCCCTGCTGCACCGTGAAGCCGCTGTTGAACAAGTTCAGCGCCTGCAAAGGCGTGTTCGAGCGGGCACGCTTCGGTGTCACCGACCCGCCGTCGGGGCAATCGAAGGACCCGAACACGCTGTCGGTCGTCTGGCGGATCCGGAACTGATAGACCATCCGCCGGAACTCCGCGGGCGCGAACTTCTCCTTCGGGAAGTAATGCATGACGTTCTCCTCGACCACGTCCATCAGGTAGAAGCCCGGGCCGCCCATCGCGAGATCGAGCGTGCCCGACACCGCCAGCATCGAGTCGCGGATCGCCTCGGCTTCCAATCGCCGCGGCGTGTAGCGCCAGAGGAAGCGGCCGCCGCTATCGGTCGCCAGGGCATCGGCCCGCGGCACGGACGACTGGCGGAACGCCGCCGAGAGCAGCATCAGCCGCTGGACGTGCTTGACCGACCAGCCGCCGCGCACGAACTCGTCCGCCAGCCAGTCGAGCAGTTCGGGATGCGTCGGCCGCGCGCCGTTCACCCCGAAGTCGCTCGGCGTGTCGACGATCCCGCTGCCAAACGTGTATTGCCAGATCCGGTTCACCATCACCCGGGCGGTGAACGGATTCGCCGGGCTCGCCACCCATTCGGCGAACTTCAGCCGGCGCTCGTGCTCCGGCGCGTCGGATGCCAGCCCGAGCGTCCCGATGATGCTCAGAACGTCCGGTGCCACCACCTCGCGCTTCTGCAAGGGCTCGCCGCGATACAACCGGTGGGTGTTCGCCGGCTGCGAAAAGGTCCCCGCCCAGCCGACCGGCACCGCGGTCAGCGCCGAGATCTTTTTCGTCACCGCGGCCAAATCCGCCCGCACTCGGCGCGCGGCCTTGGCATCCGCCGCCGGGAGTTTCGCGACGAATGACTCGGCAGCCTCCTCGCCGCCGTACGGCTGCCGGTCGTCGGAACTCGCCACGGTTTTCCAAATTCCGTCGCCGGTCTCCGCTTCGATCCGATAGGCGGTCGCCACGCGGTCCTTGAAGGCCCCGTCGCGCGCCCGGCTCCACACGATGCGCTGGATGCCAACCCTCGACGGGAATTCGATCCGCACCCAGCCCCGCCCCGCCATGTCCGAGATCCAACTGCGCGGATTGCCGGTGATCCCGTCGTTGACGTGCTCCAGCCGGTGGATCGCGTAGCCCGGCAAGGTGCCCGATGCCGTCGCCACTCCGCCCAGCGCCAGGTTCCGGCCCGCCGGATCAAAAATCTCCAACTCATCGAGACACGGCTTTCCGGCGTTGGTCGCGTTGACGGTGAAGCGAACCGAAATCGCTTCCACCGGCTCGAACACCTCCTCATTGAAGCGCTCGTTCACGGGTGGCCGCAGCGTCGCCGCGGCCCCGGTCGCCGCCGCCTGCTTGCGGAAATCCTCCCACGCCGCCGAAAGCCGGGCCTGCTCACCCCTCGCCGCCGCCAGCTCGCCATCCCCCCCTTTCGCCGACTTCTCCCGCAAAGGCCGCTCGCCGTGGCTCACGCCCTCGAAGACCGCCTGCATCGAGTAGTAATCCTTCTGCAGGATCGGATCGAACTTGTGGTTGTGGCAGCGCGCGCAGCCCATCGTCAGCCCGAGGAACGCGGTGCCGGTCGTGTTCACCATGTCCGCCAGCTCGTCCTGCCGTTGCATCAGGGTCAGGTTGATGTCCGGGCTCTTCACGATGTCATGCGGACCCGCCACCAGGAACCCGGTCGCCGCGTCCGCCCCAAGCCGATCGCCGGCCAACTGCTCCTTCACGAAGCGGTCGTATGGCTTGTCCGCATTGAACGACTCCACCAGCCAGTCGCGATAGTGATAAGCCGTCTTCCGCCTGCGATTCGTTTCAAATCCGTTGCTATCCGCGTAGCGAGCCACGTCCATCCACTGCCGCGCCCACCGCTCGCCGAAGCGCGGCGACGCCAGCACCTCGTCGACCAGCCGATCGTAAGCATCCGGCCGCAGGTCGCCGGTGAAAGCCACCACCTGCTCCGGCGTCGGCGGCATCCCGTGCGCCACCGCGAACAAGCGGCGGATCAGCGTCGTGCGATCGGCCTCCGGCGATGCCTCCAACCCGTTCTCTAACAATTTCGCCTTCACGAAGCCGTCGATCCCTCCGCCCTCCGGCCGCTTCACCGGCTGGAACGACCAGTGATCCGTCGTGACCCTCAATTCCTTCCGCGCCTCCTCCGCACCGGGAATCACCGCGCCTTCGTCAATCCAGCGCTGCAACACCGCCACCTGCTCCGCCGAAAGTCGCTTGCCCTTCGGCGGCATCGCGTCCTTCGCGACTTCGGTGCTCACCCGCTTGAACAGATAACTCTCCGCGCTCTTGCCGCCGACCAGCAGCGGTTCGCCCGACTCCCCGCCGCGCAGCAAGCCCAGCGCCGTGTCGAGCCGCAGCGCGCTTTTCTGCTTCTCGTCGCCATGGCAATCGATGCAGTGGTCCTCCAGGATCGGCAGCACCTCCGCATCGAAATCCACCGCGCCTTCCGCCCTCGCCACCGCGCAGGCCGCCACGGCGAGGGGGAGGAAAAGGTGGGACTTCATGGCGGAAAGCGAGCGCAGCAAAAACCCACTACGTGCCGAACCGCTCGTTTATCACGCCCCGAAATGCCAAATCCTGAAGCCCCCGGACTCATCGGAAGCAGATCCGGGAAACAGCGAAGCCAGCGGAACGGGCGAAAAGGAAGCATGATCGCGGAGGCGCTCGCCAAGGCCCGGCTTCTCCATTCCCGACAGTTTCGTCCCTTTCGTTGTTCTTCCCCTCTTCAAATCTCAAGCCCCGCCTTCCGCCAGCGCCTTCACCAGTTCCGCAAATACTTCAGGCTCCTTCCCCCGGTCCGGCGCACCCTTGAGGCAACTCGCGAACCACTTCTGCAGCAAGGCCCGCCGCTCGCCCGAAAACGCCCGCACCCGGCTCTCCTGCTCCGTCACCTCCAGCACCTGCCGATCCCGCCGGCCGTGCGCCCGCGCCAGGATCCCGGCGTGGCGGATCAGCATCGAGTCCAGCAGCACCCACGCGAAATTCACACTCTCCGGCGGCCCCGCGACCATCGCTTGATCCTCGCCGCGGACCAGCTTCAGGCCCTCCGTGCTGATCTTCAGCCGCGGCAGCGACCCGCCTTTGAAAAATGCCGCCGTCCCCCCGCCGACCGCCCCGATCACCGTCCCCGCACCGAGGCTATGCACCCCGACCCCGAGGTCGAACACCGCCCCCGCCGCCCCGCCCGCCATCGCTCCCGCCGCGGTGAGCTGCCAGCGGTTGAGCCCCCACTTTTGCCAGGTCTCCGCCATCTCCAGGTCCAGGCCGGCATGCCGCGCGGGATCGACATCCGTGGCGATCAAGTGGTGTCGGTAGATCTTCAACAGCCGTTTCAGGCAGCCCTCCTCGAGCTCCGCCAGCTTCTTGAAATAGCGCGCCTCCAGCTCGGCCCGCTTCTTCTCCGCCCGGCCCGGCACGCTGCGGTCGCGCGCTTCGATCGGCCCGCTGACCCGCAGCGTCAGCGAGCTCTCCAAAAACTCCAGGATCGCCTCCGCCGCCTCCTCGCGGCGGGCATCCGTCTCATTCGCCATCGCATCGATCACTCGCCGGATGTGCCCGGCATGGTGCTCCTCGATCTGCAGCAGCGCCTCCAGCAACCTACGACGTTCCTCGTACCTCGCCTCGTGCGCATCGAAGGTGCGGACCAGGTTGAAGGCCGTCCCCAGCCGCTCGCGCCATTCCTTCTCCAGTTCCGGGGCGCCCTCGCCCTGCGGATTGAGCAGCGCCAGCCGCGGCCGGCCCGTCCAGCGCAGGATCTCGATCTCCGCGAGAAACGAATCACGCAACGGCTTGCAGGGATCGACCACGTAGATCACCCCCGCCCCCGCCGCCAGCGGCTCTAACAAGCGTGCCTCGTCCGGAAACTTGTCGCGGCATTCCTTCACGAAGCGCCCGATCTCCGCCGGCCCCGGCACCCCGCTGCCCGCCATCCGCTGGATCTCGCGCATCGCTTCGACCGGCTGCTGGAAGCCCGGCGTGTCGATGAAGCACAGCAGCTCCTCGCCATCATAGACCACCGGCAACGGCTGCACGTCCGTCGTCTCGCCCGGCGTCGCGCTGATCCGCAGCAGCTCGTCGTCGTCGATCTCTAACAACGTCGCCAAGGTCGCCGACTTGCCGGCGTTGACCCGCCCGACCACCGCGAAGGCCGGGATCGCCGTGTTCATTCCGCCGCCCATGTCCGGTCCTCCTCGTGCATGCTCAGTTCGAAGTCCAACCCCTTTTGCCCATCGGCAAAAGCCTCCCACGCCGCGCGCTCGTCCGGCTTCACGCCACCCGGCCGCCCGTCCTTTTCAAAGTCCGCCACGTGCACCACCAGCCGCCGACCGCCCGCCGAGTCTAGAACCCGCTTCAGAGTCTCCTCCATCCGCCGCGGAGCCAGCGACCAGCCCTCGGCCAGCAGGATGATCCCCGCCGGTGCCTTCTCCAGCGCCGCCCGCGCCGCCGCCTCGCGTCCGGAGTCCAGAACGTCGAGCGTTTCCCAGGCCACCGGATTCATCCGCAAATGCCTCAGGAAAAACGGCCGCAGCGCCTCGCGGTCAGGCGAAATCCCGCCGAGATCGATCACCAGCGCCCCGTCCGCCGGCCCCTGCGGATTCTCGCCGCGGCGCACCCCGGTCAGCATCCGCCACAGCTTACGCTGCGCCGGCGATTGGAACACGGGCTCACGAAGCGTCCGCCATTCCTGGACCTGGGCAAAGCACAGCAGCAGCAGCCGCGGCAGGATCCCCCACAAGGCGAGCGACAGGATCAAAAACATCACCCAATCCTGCCCGCCGCCGGTCCACGCATCGTCCCGCCGCGTCGCCGCGACATCCGGCATGAAACGCGGCGCGAAGGGATACCACGGCGATGCCAGCACCCGCACCCCGACTTCCAGCGCCCGCTCCATCGCCGCTTCGGTCGAAGTCTCCCAGAAAAAGCCGACCTTGCGGAAAAACACCATCGCCCAGATCCCGATCACCGCCCCGACGTGGAAATCCGCCACCACCCCCTGCGCCTTCGCCGCCACCCGCCAGCCCAGCGCCTTCGCCAGCTCCGGATTGCCCTCGATCCGCGCCAGCACCTCGCCGCCGCGCTTCCCGGCGAAGCGATTCGCCAGCAGCCGGATCGCCTGCCCGATCACCCCGCCGCGCACCGGCCGGAACAGCCAGGCCGCCACGCTGCCTAACAGAAACAGCCACGGCGCGATCAAGGTGACCAGCAGCAGCAGCAGCACATTCACCCCTTCGTGCCGCGCATCGAAGCAACCCCACGCCGCCCCGAAGCCTGCGATCAATAACAGCCAACCCAACAATCGAGCCGCCCAGCCGATCGACGAGACCCACGAGCGGCCCGGCCCTTTGCCGCCAATAGCCTCCAGCCAGCCCTTGAAGACCCCGCCGCGCGATCCTTCCGACGCCACCCCGTCCGGGCGCGAAGTCCCGTCCCACGCCGCCAGCGCGACCTCGAAGTCGATCAACTCCTGCAATTTCCAGCCGCGCATCGTCTGGCGTCATTGTCCCCAGAAGGCGAAGTAGCGCAACTTTGCAAGTTGCGTGCGTGTGCGGCCGACCTCACCCGAAAGCCTCGCAGCCTCCCCGCCGTGGCGACCCGCCCTCATTTCAGAACGTCCGCCGCAGGCGAAGTAGCGCGACTTTGCAAGTTGCGTGCGTGCGCGGCCGACCTCACCCGAACATCTCGCAACCTCCCCGGCGTGGCGCCCCCCCATTTCACAACGTGCAACCTCGTGCTACTTCAAAAGGGTAGCTGCCATCCCCGAAAGGATCTGCCACTTTTCCCCGTCCCCTTGCCCGCCACCTCATGAGGAAAATCCTGACTCTCCTGTCCCTCAGCCTGTCGCTCCACGCCGGAGAACCGCTGCTGACCTTTGAAAACCAGCCGATGGGCACCATCGATCGACCGCTGGTCCTGCGCAGCTACCTGCCGGACCCCGGGCTGGAGGACGCCGTGTTCCCGCAGCACGACACCGCGCGCAAGGTCTCGAAATACAATCCCGGCCCCGGCTCCGACGTCCCCGGCGAGATCCTGCCCGTCCCCGGCCTCACCGCCGCCATCGGCGTCAATTTCGGCCCCGCCCTGTCCTTCGTCTTCGACACTACCGAGGCCCGCCTGATGTATGCCTGGCAGGGCGGCTTCGTCGACATGACCCCCTACTGGGGCGACGTCCAGAAGGGCTCGCGCGTCTCCTTCGACTACGTCCCCCGCCTCGTCGGCACGATGTTCTTCAAGGCCTCCGGCAAGGACCCGGTCGAACTCGGCGGCAAAAGCATCAGCGAGCTCGGCCCGCGCGTCTTCACCGGCTACAAGCTGGAAAAGGGCATGCCCGTCTTCGCCTTCACCGCCGGTGAGACCCGTTTCACGCTCACTCTAACCCCTTCTAACAAGCCGCTGTCCTGCGACGTCGTCCTCACCTCCTCCTCCGACGCTCCCCTCGCCTGGCGCGGCGTCGAAGGGGCCACCGGCAAGGGCAAGCTCAGCTTCACCCTCTCCGGCACCGAGCTCGCGAAGTTCCAAGGCTACCAGCGCGACAACAAGATCACCAAGGCCAGCGTCAGCGCCGGCGAGAAGCTCTTCGGCCAATATGGCTGCTCCGCCTGCCACAGCATCGACGGCTCGAAAAGCCACGGTCCCTCGGTCGGCGGGCTCGCCGGCCACAAGGTCGAGATCGAGGGCCTCGACCAGCCGGTCCTCGCCGACACCGCCTACCTCCTCGAGTCGATCAAGTCGCCCAACGCCAAGGTCGTGAAGGGCTACCCGCCCAACTACATGCCGCCCTTCGGCCTGCCCGACGTCGAATACGACTCCCTCATCCTCTACATCCAGTCCCTCGACAAACCCGAGTGAACCCCAACACCATGACCTCACTCTTCTTCAAACTTGGCGTTCTTGGCGTCTTGGCGGTTCAACCTCTTCAAGCCGTCAAATTCGACGACTGCTACAAGGTCGAGGACATCAAACTCCCCGCCGGCGTCCCGCCGGAAGTCGGCGCGATCGACTTCGCCGAAGACGGCACGCTCTTCATCGTCCTCCGCCGCGGCGACGTCCTCCGCGCCAAGCCGACCGCCGATCCCGCCGCCTTCGACTGGCAGCTCTTCGCCACCGGCTTCGACAACGGCTGCGGCCTCGACGTCGTCAGCCCGACCAAAATCCGCGTCACCCAGATGGCGGAGATGACCGAAGCCGAGGATACCGACGGTGACGGCAAGGCCGACAGTTTCACCCGCTTCGCCCACGGCTGGGGCCTCAGCGGAAACTACCACGAGACCAACGCGCTGACCCGCGACGGCAAGGGCGGCTACTTCATCGCCGTCGGCACCGCCTCCTTCTCCGGCCCCACCTTCAAGCACACCCTCGGCACCTTCTCCGACGCCGGCCGCCGCGGCCGCAACTACTCCGCCGTGAAGTGGAAAGGCTGGGTCCTCCACAGCGATGCCCAGGGCAAGGTCACCCCCTGGGCCTCCGGATTCCGCATGCACAACGGGATCTATCAGGACCCGCAGGGCGAACTCTGGGCCGGCGACAACCAGGGCGACTGGAAAGCCACCACGCCTCTCTATCATGTCGAGAAGGGCAAGTTCTACGGCCACCCGAACAGCCTCGTCTGGGACCCCGCCTTCACCAAGAGCAAGGACCCGCTCGCCTACTACCGCGCCGACCTCGATGCCTACAACAAGGACCGCACCTGGGCCGCCGTCGAGATGCCGCACATGGAGATCAACCGCTCCGCCGGCGAGCCGATGGAAATCCCCGCCGGCTCCCATTTCGCCGGCCAGATGATCCTGCCCGACAACAACGGCGAGCGCGTCACCCGGCTCATGTTAGAAAAAGTCGGCGACACCTGGCAAGGCGCCTGCACCCACTTCATCGACGGCCGCGGCCTGCGCTCCGGCAACCACCGCGCCCGCTTCACGAAGGATGGCAAGCAGCTCTACCTCGGCCAGACCGTCCGCGGCTGGGGCATCCCCGCCGAAGGTCTCCAGCGCGTCACCTTCCTCGGCCCCGTACCCTTCGACATCGACCGCGTCACCATCACGCCCGACGGCTTCAAGGTCAGCTTCACCCAGGAAATCCCCGACAAGCTGAAGGACGCGAAGGTCTGGGACATCTCGTCCTTCACCTACCAGTCGAAGTGGACCTACGGCAGCGACCCCGAGGACAAGAAGGAGCACCAGGCCAGCATCGCCGCCAGCGACGCCAATTCCGTCACCCTCAAGTTCGACGGCCTCGCCAAGCACCGCGTCTACCGGATTTCCATCCCCAAACAAGACTCCCCCGACGGCTCCCCGCTCCAGAACAACCTCGCGTTCTACACGGTGAATGCCGTGCCGGAGAAGTAGGAGCCAGGAGACAGGGGCGAGCCGTCCTCCCCAAAGATCCCGCGCCAACCATCTCGGGTAATGGGCCGCGGACCCCTGCACCGGGAGAAAAAGGATCTTTAGTCCGCTACGGGGGGCCGCGCCACTCACCCCTGCCCGTTACCCGCAAATTGCGACGTCCGTGCTCTACGTCCTGAAGGGACGGCATGAGATAGCCCGGGGCAAGCAACGCGCTGCCCCGGGATCGGGCGAAGCCCCTCCGCCGCGCTGAAAGTGCGGGATGAAGCGCGTAGCACGGGACGTCAGGTCGCACCAACTCCATCGCACCCAATTCAGGGTGCCAAATGCCGGAACTATGAACCCGGGGCTGCGCAAAGCCTCGCCCCGGGCTGTTTCATATCGCCCCATTGGGGCTTGGGAATTTTGCGGGCTCGGACACCTCCCCCCCCGAACTCCCACCACTCCTCCAACTCCGCGATTTTCATCCCCTCCGCCCCGAAGGTCGTGGCGGTCAGTTTCACCGGGTCACCCTTTTCCAATAGCTTCGCCCCGAGCCGCGACACATCCGGGGCATCGTAAAAGGATCGCCCCGCGCCGGGAGACGAAGGCCTCGATATCCCCGTTTGCGGGTGGCTGGAAAGGGACGATTGGAAGCGGGTTGGCTATCGAATGACCGGCTTGTCCTTGGCTCGGGGTTGCCGCCGCTCCGGGAACATCGCCTGCTTCGCCTCAAGGCTGAGGCCATCATAAATGACACCCGTCAAATCGCGAAGCCGGGCGGCGATCCTGGACTTCGGGTTCCAGGTGTAGACCAGCGTGCGCCCCTGCCGTTTGCAGACGATCGCACCCGAGCGCTCGAAGCGTTCCAGTTGGCGCTGGACCGCATCCAGCGAAACCCCAGAGTCCCTGGCGATCGCCCGCCCGTAGGATTCCCCGTCATGGAACAAGGCGAGTAGCACCGCTTCGGCGGCCTTGCCCCCAAACAGATCTTGAAGCGCGGTTGAAATCACGACCGAATAATCCGGTCAAATGACCGGAAAATCAAATCAATTTACCGCCATGCAAGCACCGGACTGGACTCGCTGCACCGAGGAGGAGCTTTGGCGTTACGTCGCGTGGCACCTTGAGGGCGAAGGTATCCGGTCCGTGCTCGTCGGCGGGGCGGTCGTGGCGATCTACACCGAGGGGCTTTACCGATCCGGCGATCTCGACATGGTGCCCGACGAGATTGGCCGGCAGCGACTGGAGGAAGTCCTCGCCGCCATCGGGTTTCAGTCGACCAAGTCCCGCTATTTCAAGCATCCCGCCTGCCCGCATCTGTTCCTTGAGTTTCCGCGCGGGCCGGTCGAGATCGGAGAGCAGTTTCCGGTAGTTCCCGACGAGATCGAGGTCGAAGGTCGCACCCTTCGCCTCCTATCTCCGACCGACAGCGTCAAGGACCGGCTGGCCGGTTACATCCACTGGAAGTCCCGCGCGAACTTCGATCAGGCCTTGCTCATCTGCAGACGGCAGCAGAGCCGGGTCGATTTGAAGGCCGTCGGCGAATGGTGTGCGATCGAAGGCGATCCGGCAGTCTTCGAGGAACTCTCCAGCTACTTGGCGGAGCCTCGACCCGAGGGCTTCTAACCCCAACTCCACCACTCCTCCAGCTCCGCGATCTTCATCCCCTCCGCCCCGAAGGTCGTGGCGGTCAGCAGCACCATCCGGTCGTCGCTCGCCACCCGCACCCGGTCGCCTTTCTCCGAAAACCGCGCCGCCAGCCGCTCCACCACCGCGTCGGCCGTTTCACGGGCCTTCGAGTAGATCACCAGGATCCCCTCCTCCGCACCGCCCTCGTAGCCTCGCTCGGTCTGGCGGCCGTCGAATACCACGACGACCTTCCACTCGCCGCGGTCGCCAATCTCGCGCAGCCGCTTGACCAGCTCCAGCCGCGCGATGTGCCGCTTCGGCCCCTGGTGGAGCTCGCGCAGGTCTTCCATCCCGAAGATCGCGCTGTGTCCGTCGACAATGAGAAGCTGCTCCACGCGGCGAAACAAAGAGGGCCGGTCGCATCACGCAACCGGCCCTCGGAAAAAAGAAATTCAGGAATTCCGGGATCTCAAGCCTCGGCTTCCGGGGTCGGAGTCTCGACAGTCTCGACAGTCTCGGTCGTTTCGACGGTCTCGACGGCTTCCACCGCTTCAGGAGCCACCGCGTCCTCGCTCTTGGCCGCCTTCTTGGCCGGAGCCTTCTTGGCAGCCTTCTTGGCCGGGGCCTTCTTCGCGGCTTTCTTGGCGGCGGTGCCACCTTCGGAGGACTTTTTGGCCACGGACGACTTCTTGACGACGCCGCCCAGCTTCACCTGCTCCTTCTTCCGCTTGAGGTAGAGTTTCCGACGGCGACGTTTGACGATTGCTTTTGTTTGCTGGCCCATGGTCTTGGTGGCGAGGGGTTTAATCCGCCCCCGGGTTTCGTAGCAAGGGGAAATCCCCGCATTTGGCGATCCGGCCCTATTTCCCGGCCCGATCCCCCTCCCGCCGGCTTCCAAGCCTCCGCCAGCCCGGTTTCCCGACCATCATCCGCTGCGACCGGTAGATCCCGCGGTGACCGCTGCACAGGAAGGCCCCCCCGCAGACAATCCCGAGCGGAATCCCGTAGCGCGCGCCGAAAAGCTCCATCCCCATGATCCAGCACGCCACCGGGGTATTCGTCGCCCCGGCGAAGACCGCGACGAAGCCCAGCGCCGCGAACAGCTCCGGCGGGGCACCCAGCAGGCCGGCGATGGCATTGCCCAGCGCCGCGCCGATGAAGAACAGCGGCGTCACCTCCCCACCCTTGAAGCCGGCACTCACGGTCACGACGGTGAACGCGAACTTCCACGCCCAGCTCCACGGCTGGATCTGCTCCGAGCCGAACAGCGAGACCAGCGACACCGCCTGCGGATCCGGCGACCACACGCCCAGCCCCAAGTAGTCCGCCCTGCCGCAGAGGAAAAACAGCCCGATCACCGCCAGCCCGCCGATCGCCGGCCGCAGCACGGGTTGGGGCACCACCCGTTTCAAACCCGCCGCCAACCGGTGACAGGACTCCGCGAACAGCAGGCTCACCACCCCGAAGGCTACCGCCGCCAGCGCGACTTTGCCTAGCAGCAGTGGATCCAAGGCAATCCCCATCGCCCAACCGGCCGCCGCCGCGACGCCATCGATGTGATAGTGCGTGTGCCCGACTCCCCAGGCGAGGCAGGTCCGGTCGCCGATGAAGGCCGCCAGCAGGCAGGCCGGTAGCGCCCGGAATTTCGGCCGGCCGACCGCCGCCACCTCGATCGCGAACACCGCCCCGGCCAGCGGCGTGCCGAAGACCGCGCCGAAACCCGCCGCCATCCCCGCCATTAAGAGGATCCGCAGCGCCCCGGCATCCAGCGCGAAACGCCGCGCCACCCCGCTGGCGATGCTTCCCCCCATCTGCACCGCCGTCCCCTCGCGCCCGGCCGAGCCGCCGCAGAGGTGGGTCACGAGGGTCCCCAGCAGCACCAGCGGCGCCATCCGCCGCGGCACCCCGCCGCCGGGATCGTGGATCCGGTCGAGGATCAGGTTGCTGCCGCCCTCCGATTCCCCGCCGTGCCGGTGGTAAAGCCAGGCCACCGCCATCCCCGCCAGCGGCAGGAAATACAGCAGCCACGGGTGATCGAAGCGCGTCCGCGTCACCGCCTCCAGGCTCCACAGGAAGAACGCGCAGGCACTGCCGGCGATCCCCGACGCCAGCGCCACCAGCAGCCCCAGCTTCCACCGCGGAAAGGTCGGCACCGCTGCGGGCGCGGGATCGGCGGACGGGTCGCTCATGGGACGTTCGGAAGCACCGGCGGGACACGCGCCGGGCGCTTGAGGGAAGCCCTCCGGCGCTTTCCGCGTCAAGCCTGGCAAAGCGCTTTGAAAATGGGTTGCCAGCCGTCCGGCCGTGCCTAGAGTCCTCGCGACTGCTGTGTTCGTTCGTTAAGGTAGCGTGCCCGGACCGATGTATTAAAACGGGGAGATCAAACCGAATCCGAAATCATGGTCATGCCTTTTTAGGACGACTTATCAGGATCGGCACTCCCACTTGTTGAGCAACTGGAACGTGGCTCACAGCTCCTAGGACGGCACAGCGGTTTCCCCTTTCTTTTCTCCCGGATGGCAGGCCTGCCAGCCGCAGCGCCGGCCATGCCATCCTCCCCGCCCGCCCCGCCCGCCCCTCCCGCCCCTCCCGCCGAACCCGCCCACCTCCCGGCGCTCGATGGCTTCCGCGGGCTGGCCATCCTCGGGGTGATGCTCAGCCATTTCCTCGATGCCGGCCACGTGGTGACCGAGGACTCCTGGTGGGGCCGGGTGCTGCTCGGCGGCTTCGTCGGGGTGGACATGTTCTTCGTCCTTTCCGGGTTCCTGATCACCGGCATCCTGCTCGATGCCCGCGTTACGACCGCCCGCAGCTTCGGCGTCTTCTACGCCCGCCGCGCGCTGCGGATCTTCCCGCTCTACTTCGCCTCGCTCGCCCTCGTCTTCCTCCTCCGCCCCGCCGGCCCGGACTCCCCGTGGTGGTACTGGACCTTCGCCTCGAACCTCGGCGCGACCTGGAAAGGCCGCTGGCTGGTCTCCCCGGAAGGCTTCGACCTCGGCCACTTCTGGTCGCTTGCCGTCGAAGAACAATTCTACCTTGTCTGGCCCTTCCTCGTCGCCGCCCTCGGCCGCCGGCATCTCGGAAAAGCCTGCCTCGCCTGTCTGGTCATCGCCCCGGTGGTCCACTTCGCCTTCCACTTCTCCGGAAACGCGCCCGCCGCCTACCTCTTCACCCCCGTCCGCCTCCACACCCTCGCCGCCGGTGCCTGGCTCGCCCTCGCCTTCCGCGATCCCGTCCGCTGGGACCTCGTCCGCCGCCACGCCAAGCCGGTCCTCCTCGTCACCGCGACGATCTCCCTCGCCGCCCTGATCTTCCCCCGCCACCTCTCGCTCGTCCCCTTCTCGCCCTTCCTCTGGGGTTCCGCGCTGGTGCTCTCCGTCGGCTCCCCGGGCCCCTGGCAAGCCCTGCTCTCCACCCGCCCGCTGCTCGTCCTCGGCAAGCTCAGCTACGGGCTCTACATCCTCCACTATCTCTTCGATCCCTGGCTGAAGCTTGTCCTCCACGACCGCTGGATCCTCGGCCTCACCGGCGACCGCCCCCTCCTCGCCCTCGCCCTCTTCCTCATCGCCGCCTTCGCCCTCTCCCTCACCGCCGCCGCCCTGAGCTGGCACCTGTTTGAAAAGCCCATCCTTTCGTTGAAGCGGTATTTCCGATATCCGCGCCCGGACTAGCCTCGATAGTCCCGATTTCAACGGGCCGGCAAAAGCCCCGTTGAGCGACTCGCGCAAGAAGCCCTCTTGGCTCAAACGCCCTGCGAAAAGCCCTCTCGGCTGCGCCCAGAGATCCGGCTGGAAATCTGAACCGGAGAAAGTAATCTTCCCCAATGAGTTCATTCGCTCAGATCAAGGAATCCGTCGCAAGCCTCTCAAAACCCGAAAGGGCCGAACTGGCAGTCCTGCTTCTGGGCAGCCTGGAAGACACCCACCATTGGGTCGACGATGAAGAGGTTGCGACCCGGTCCGCCGAATTGGACTCCGGCGAAGTGCTCGGCGTTTCCAAGGAAGAATTCAAGAAGCTCTGTGGGCGGTAAATGGCGCGATGAAGCCGTTGATCATCCACCCGAAAGCGGCGAAAGACGCGAGAAGCATAGCCGCAAAGTACGCGGAAGTTTCGGATCACTTGCGTGACGAGTTTTGGAAGGAGATTGACGACGCCATCGACTCCATCGAGCGCTACCCGGAGAGGCACCACTATGATCCCAGCGGCAGAAGGAGGAGTAATCTCAAGAAGTTTCCCTACCACATCATCTTCGAAGAGCGCCTTGAGTGCAATCGGGTCATTGTGATTCGCCATCATCATCGCAACCCGCGATATGGACTCAACCGGAAATAGGTCCGAGACTGAAAGAGCACCAGCCCCTGAGATCAACCGCCGGGGCTCCGCCGTCATCTGGACTACCACCTCACTCACTTCGGGCCAATGGCCCATGGGCCGCTTGCGCACGGAAGGCCAAAGCGTAGTGATCGAAGCGCTCGGCAGATCCTTATGCTTCATCCCTTCGGAAGTCATCGAAGTGCGACGCTTTCGCTGGCCCTTCCCCACCATCACCGTGGTCACCCGCGCAGGCGACGGCAATGCATTCGCCAGCTTTTCAGTTCTCTCCGCCAGCCACCTCGACCAGATCCAGTCGGGTCTCGGCTTGAAAACCACCTCGTCCCGGCTCTGGCACTTGGGGGTCGGCTTGAAAGTCGACCGCCAGCGCTACGGACTTTGCGTTCCATCCGACTGAATCGGCATCCCCATCCGGGGCTGCGGCCCTCCCAGTCTTCGTAGCCTTAGCAAGGAAACCCTGCCGCAAGCCTCTCCGGCCCCAATTCTCCCGTCCGTTCCCGGGCAAACGGTCGCCTCACGGCACCTGATATCAGCCCTTCCCGCTCGCCCCCAAAACCGCCTCTCACACATGCCGAATATCCACACCCGTCACACGGAAATCCTTGCCAGATCAAGCGTTCCCAGCCCATCTTCCCGAGAAGCTCGCAGCGGATATCGCTGGCTGACCAGCCACTAATTCCTCTGTTCGCCAATAAATCAGAAAGACCAAACATGAACGCCAAACACATTTGCGCATCCACAATCCTCGCACTCACGGCGGCAAGTCACGCCGCCATCGTGAACATATCATTCTACGGCTACGATCAGGCCGCTCAGAGCACACCTTATTACAGTCACTTTTCCATATCGAGCGACTCGGGAGTTCCGGGATGGTATGGCTCCGGTGACGGAATTCCTCAAGTTGTGGGCATCGTTAATCTCTACGACTCAGGCTGGGGCTTCTCAGCAACAGGGAATAGTTCCTTCCACGTCATGACTCGAATTGACACCAGCCCGAACGCTCCACGCGCTCTGCGCTCCGTCGGTTGGCATCAATACTCGTTCTCAATGAATACGCTCACGAATCAGATGCAAATTTTGATGGATGGTAACGTGATTCAGTCAGGAGCCTACGCACAGCCCGTCAACTGGTTCATGTTCAATTTCAATGGCTTTTCGCAAGAGTCCTTGATGGATGATTTTGTCGTGAGCTATGACGGCAATGTCGTTTACGAGCAAGGTTTTGACGCGGCATCGCTTGATTCGGCATGGGTTGTGACGCGCCAAGATTCCGGCGGCTATGTGACTTCTGGTGACACCTCGAATCCACGCACGGGCGTCGGAGCATTGGCCTTGGGTAACAGACCTACAGGGATAGCCTTTGACCTTCGGACTGTGCCAGAACCTAGTGTTGCATTCCTAGCAGTATTGGGTGCAGGTTTTGGTATCGCCCGCAGACGTAGGACGGATCGCTGATTTTCTCACCATATTCGCACGCCTGATCATGTCCCCACATCAGATTTACTGCCTGTCTATTGCATCCGTAGCTTGCGCGCTAATCGGAACAGTTTTGCTGGCCTTTGCGCTCTCTCGTTGGATGGGAGCCATTTCTCTTTCATTGTTGGCACTTGAAGTTTTCAGGGATGCCGTTGTCACTAGGAATACACTTCCGAACATCACTGGGACAGACAGGCATCGAGCTAATGCCGTTAGATGGTCGAAGTATCTCACTTACGGTGGCCTGTTTCTCATTGTTTGCGCATCCATCCTTCAGGTGATAGTTCTCCTCAATTCCAACACACCAACGAAAGAGGCGAACAAGACGGTAGTGGCAACGGCGGATAACGTCCCTCTTTCGCTTCGCTCTGGCAGCCCAATCTCCGCCGTGCCACACCTTTGACGTTCGCCAGAAAAATCACCAGAGAAAATTCCTCTAATGAATACAAAGCAACCAAAAATCATCCTACTCTTTCTAAGCATCGCGCTTAATACCGAGATCTTCTCCGCCACAATTGTAAACACCTACCGATATTCACAACTGGCGGACTGGGGTGGGCCTGGCTATTCGGAGGGTGTAGGGCCTTCAGTCGATGTTACGCAGGCTAACATGTATTGGTCATATTGGGGGAAGATCACTCTACAGAGCGATCCCAATATCCCAATTATAAACGCATATTTGAGATTTCAGTCTAACCCAGATCAGCCGAATGCTGATAATCATCTTTATTACATAAGCGGTTCCTGGGACATTGCGGATAATCCAAGAGAACATTCGGGAACGAATCTTGGACTATTTACAACTGAATTTGGAGATGTGAATAGATGGGATATTTCTTGGTCTCTTAGTACGAGATGGGATTGGTGGGGGTATCGGGAATGGGATTATCAAACAATACAAGGTACTGCCACTCTTGTTGTAGAAACAGCGTCAGGTTTTGATGAACTAGCAACATATCCAATTATTTACACAGGAGCAACTACAGTCCCAGAAGTATCTGTGTTTGGTTTTGTTATGTTGCCTTGTTTTCTGTATGTCTTTCGAAGAAGGCGAAACATGCTATCGCAACTAAGGTGAGATTCAACAATATTTTCAGATAAGAAGGCGAACAAGTCGTGACGCGCCAACCGGCCATAAGCATCTCAATTTCATCTCAACATCTCTTCAATCTCGCCGGTGGGCGCACATCAAACGTTAGCCAAAGAAAATGAAGAAAATCCTCTCAGTCCTCGCGGTTCTTTTCACTCACGCATTGGCGGGCGACGAAGCAATACGAGATCCGTTTGCCGAAGGAGCTGAGGAACCAGCTGGGTGGCCAAAGAGGCTGTCACCATCTGAGAAGCATTTGAAGAGGTTCGACGAACCTGTTCTCAAGGGGATTGCCCCTGTGGATGCGGGTGATATCAGATTCATTTGGGTCCCTACCTTCAACAAACCAATCTCAATAAGGGCCACCAAGACTGGGGATAAGATCATTTTGAGGGTGGTTCGAATGTCGGGTAAAGGAGGGTATGAATGGGAGAAGATCGAAGTTCAGAAGGCGCTCCCGCTCACGCAACAGCAGTGGAACGACCTCGTTGCCCTGGCGTCGGTCGATGGCGCTCGGGAGCCAAGTCAGAAGGCAGAGAAGGAGTTGAGGGAGAATTTCGTCGAAGCGATGTCGGGGCTAGATGGATCGACATGGTATCTGGAGGTCAGAGATAGGAACGGCTACACAGTAGAAGGTGTTCCGAAGGGGGAATTTTTCTTTCCGTTAGAATGTTAGAATTCCGTCGGTCTGGCTGACAGACATTTGATAGGCGAATCCGATCTCCTTGGCAAGGACGGGCTGTTCTCCCGCGCTGGGAAGGTCCGGCG
>Ga0247843_1001320_pt1 | contig 51176 bp, 45 predicted proteins | sample LaCruzMarch2017__FD_192420 | JGI IMG/M metagenome (GOLD analysis project Ga0247843, IMG submission 192420) | Freshwater microbial communities from meromictic Lake La Cruz, Castile-La Mancha, Spain - LaCruzMarch2017_8m | ecosystem: Environmental > Aquatic > Freshwater > Lake | place: Spain...
GACCAATGGCTTCCGCTCCATCAGGGCTGGATTGATGGCCGTGGCCCACGACATCAACAGGATGCTCGGCTGGAGCGGGATCCAGGCGCTGGAGAGGGATTAACGAGACTTTCAGTCGGCCCTGGGGAAACACCCACTGCCAGGCCCACTCCCGGTCCGCCTTCGGGTATTTCCTCTCCAGGGCATAGGGCATCACCACCCGGCCCCAGCCCGCCGCCAGATCACCCCGATGCAGATGGCGCACTTTCAGCAGATGCTCCTGCAGCTGAGGCACCAGGCTCTGGGGCAGCACCGTCAGCCGGTCCTTGCCGCCCTTGCCGTCGCGCACCGTGAGCTCCCGTCGCTGAACATCCAAATCCTTCACGCGCAGGCGCAGCGCTTCCATCAGCCTGAGCCCGCTTCCATACAGCAGCCCAACCACCAGGGCTGGCTCTCCCTCCAGTCGCTGGCGCACCGCCCGCACCTCCGCTTCGCTGAGCACCACCGGCAGCCGGCGCCGTGTCCGCGCCCGCACCACCCCCTCCAGCTCCAGATCCCGCTTCAGCAGCTGTCGGTACAGAAACAGCAGCGCTGCCAATGCCTGGTTCTGGGTGGAGGCACTCACCTGCAGCTCCACAGCCAGGTGGCTCAGAAAGGCATTCACCTCCGCACTGCCCATCTCGCGCGGGTGGCGCCTGCCGTGAAACCGTAGGAAGCGCCGCAGCCACTGCTCGTAGGTGTTCACGGTGCGGCGGGCGTAATGGCGCACCTGAAGCTCCTCGCGATAGCGCTGGATCAGGCCGGGGGAACGGCAGGCGTCGACCATGGCCTTGAAAGTGGGGGGGACTCTTGAGAGTTCCCACGCCAGACCAATCCAGATACGCCCTAATCTGTACAGACCCCATGGACAGACGCCCACCATGGCGCGCGTCTCCGTGACCCACCTGCGCCAGAACCTGCCGGCCTGGCTCAAGCGCGTGCAGGCCGGGGAAGCCATTCAGGTCACCTCCCATGGCCGGGTAATTGCCCGCATCGAGCCGGAACAGGACCCGGCCGAGGAGGCCCGCCGCTGGCTGGAGGGGCTGGGCGGCAGCGTCACGCTGGGGGATGTCGTTGCATCGATCGCCGATGGCGACGCCGATCTCGAAGGCGCCGGTGATGCTGACCATCTGTGACACCCATGTCCTGCTGTTCTGGGCCCATGAGCCCGCCCGGCTGTCCCGACGCGCCGCGGCGGCACTGACGCAGGGGCGCGCCCAGGGCCAGCTGGCCATCGCCGACATCAGCCTCTGGGAGCTGGCCCTGCTGCACGAACGCGGGCGGCTGACCCTCCCGGAAGCCGTACCCCCGGCCCTCTACCTGCGCCATCTGCTCGAAGCGTTGCGGCTGGAGGTGCTGCCGATCACCGCCGAGATCGCCCTGCTCTCTCGGGGGCCCCAGTTCCGCCATGGCGACCCGGCCGATCGCCTCATCGCCGCCACGGCCCTGCAGGGCCGCCGGCCCCTGATCAGCGCCGACGAGAAGCTCCGCGCCATTCCGGAGCTGGAGACGATCTGGTGAGCACGCCCGACCGGAGCCGCCCCTCCCCCCTCACCATCCGCCCGCTGCAGAGCGCCGACATCCCCACCATCACCGGCTGGGCCCGCCAGGAGGGCTTCGCGCCGGGGGTGGGCGATGTGGCCATCTACCGCCAGACCGACCGCCAGGGCCTCTGGGTGAGCTGGCTCGGCGATGAGCCGGTGGGGTGCATCGCCGGGGTCCGCTACAACGCGTCCTACGGCTTCATCGGCCTGTTCCTGGTGGTGCCGGCCCAGCGGGGCCGGGGCTACGGCCTGCAGCTGTGGCGTCACGCCCTCCAGCATCTGGCGGACGTGCCCTGCATCGGCCTGGAGGCCGCCCCCGACCGGATCGACGACTACGCCGGCTGGGGCTTTGCGCTCGCCTCCCCCACCAGCCGCTGGCAGCGGCTACCCGCCGCCGGCGCCCCGGCTCCGGTGTCCGCCGCCCCGGAACCCCCCTGGTGCCTGCTGGAGGGCGGTGCCATCCCGACCGCCGCCGTGCAGCGCTTCGATGCCGAGCGGGAACCCTCGCCCCGCCCCCACTTCCTGCGCCAGTGGCTCCGCCATCCGGCCGGCACGGTGCTGGCCCTGGTGGATCGCGGCGGCGCCTGCCACGGCTTCGGCCGGGTGCGGCCCTGCCTGCTGGCCAACGGCGACGGTTGGCGCCTCGGGCCCCTGGTGGCCGATGGACCCGCCGCCGCCCGGGCCCTGCTCGAGGGCCTGCTGCAGCGCCATCCCGGCACGGTGCTGATCGATGCCCCCGGCGCCAATGCCGCCGCCGCCCCGCTGCTGGCGTCGCTGGGATTCAGTCCCGTCTCCCGCACCCTGCGCATGTACCGGGGCCTTCCGCCGGTGGTGTCCCTTCGCGATGTCTACGGCCTGGCCTGCCTGGAACTCGGCTGATCACGGGCGCGCCCCAGCACCCTGATGGCTCCCCTACCTTCAATGCCATGCCGTCGCGCCCCCCATCCCCGTTCTCCGGCCTGGTGCTGCTGTCGCTGGCCCTGGCGGCGCCGCTGGCGGCCGGGCGGCTGCAGGCGGCGCCGATCCCGCTGATGGAGCCGGCGGGCATGGAGCTGCTGGTGGCCAGCGGCGAGCGGGCCGACTACGGCCCCCTGGCCGAACAGTTCCTCACCCAGGCCAACCTCGCCTACTGCGGTGTGGCCAGTGCCGCCATGGTGCTCAACAGCCTGGCCGTGCCCGCCCCGGCCGTGCCGGGTTACGGCCGTTACCGCTTCTGGACCCAGGAGAACGTCTTCGAGGTGCCGGCCGGCAGCCAGGTGGTGAACGCCGAGGTGGTGCGGCGCCAGGGCATGACCCTGGCCGAGCTGGCCGCCCTGCTCTCCAGCCATGGCGTGAAGGCCGAAGCGATCCACGGCGACCGGCTCAGCCTGGAGCAGTTCCGCGCCCTGCTGCGCGCCAACCTCAGCCAGCCCGGCGACCGCCTCCTGGCCAACTACCTGCGCCCGACCCTCGGCCAGGCCGGCGGCGGCCACATCGCCCCCCTCGCGGCTTTCCACGCCCCCACCGACCGGGTGCTGATCCTCGATGTGGCCCGCTACCGCTACCCCTCGGTGTGGGTTCCGGTCGCCGACCTCTGGAAGGCGATCCGCACCCTTGATTCCACCTCGGGCCGCAGCCGCGGCCTGGTCACGATCCGGCGGCTGCCGGGGGCGACACCGCCTCCAGGAACCGTTCCGCCACCCGGTCCCAGCTGAACGGCCCCACGTGATCGCGGCCGAACGCCCTGCAGTTGGCCTGCAGTTCGGGATCGGTGAGCAACTTGAGAAGGGCCTCGGCCAGCGCCTGGGGATCCCGCGGCGGCACCAGTAACCCAGCCCGGCCGTGGGGCACCACCTCGGGGATCGCCGTGGCCGTGGTGCTCACCACCGGCAGCCCGCTGGCCATCGCCTCAAGGAACACGATCCCGAAGCCCTCCTGGATCGACGGCAGGCAGAACACCGCACTGCGGCGGTACCACTCCCGCACGGCCGTGTCGTCGGGCAGGGCCCCCAGCAGCTGCACCACGTCACCCAGCCCCAGCCGCTGCACCAGCTCCCGCAGCGCCCCGTGCTCCGGCCCGTCACCGATCACCACCAGCCGGGCGCTGGGCAGCCGTTGCTGCACGCTCTGGAACGCGGTGATCAGATCCCCCACCCGCTTGCGCGGGTACTGGCGCGCCACGCACAGCACCGTGTGGGGCTGGCGGGCGTCGTCGAGGGCGGCCAGGGCGGTGGCGTCTTCGCTCGCCGGGTTCCAGAGCCCGGTATCGATCCCCTCCGGCACCAGCCGCAGCCGAGCGGCGGGCACGCCGTAGTGGGCTTCGATTCGCTCGCAGCAGTAGCGGCTGGTGGAGAGCACCAGCGGCGCCCGGCGGGCGTTGAGGCGCTCCAGCCGCGACAGGCCCCAGAGCATCAGCCGCGGCCAGCCGCTCTCGCAGCGCGACTCCTCCGCCAGCACCCCCTTGATGCAGCACACGTAGGGCACCGGGCAGCGGTGCGCCACCCGGAAGCCATCGATGTCGAAGCCCACCACCAGGTCGTAGCGGCCCTCGGCAGCCGCCAGACGCCGGGGCAGGCTGAGGTTGAACCAGAGGCGGCGCAGCAGCAGGTTGCGGGGCCAGGCCCCCTCGGGCACCAGCCGCTCCACCGTGTGGCCCCGGGCCGCCAGGGCCCCGGCCAGGCCGCCGATGGCCGCCGCCGTGCCGCTGCCCTCGGCCACGTCCTGCAGCCAGGAATCGAGAAAGGCGATGCGCATGGTGCGGCCGGCCGCCGGGCCTACACCCGCGCCGCCAGACCGGTGGGCTCGAGCATCAGCTTGCTGTTGCGCACCTCCTCGTCCATCTCGATCGGGTAGTTGCCGTCGAAGCAGGCGGTGCAGAAATGGCTGGAGTTGGCCTGGGCCGCCTCCACCATGCCCTCCTTGCTCAGGTAGCTGAGTGAGTCGACGCCCAGGTGCCGCTCGATCTCCTCCAGCGTCAGCCGGGCGGCGATCAGGTGGTCCTGGGTGTCGGTGTCGATGCCGTAGAAGCAGGGGTGGGTGACGGGGGGCGAGCTGATCCGCATGTGCACCTCGGTGGCGCCCGCATCCCGCAGGGCCGCCACCAGCTTGCGGCTGGTGGTGCCGCGCACGATCGAGTCGTCGATCACCACCACCCGCTTGCCGGAGAGCACATCCGGCAGGGGGTTGAGCTTCACGCGGATGCCCGCCTCCCGCATCGCCTGGGTGGGCTGGATGAAGGTGCGGCCGACGTAGCGGTTCTTGATCAGGCCATCGGCGAAGGGGATGCCGCTGGTGTGCGAATAGCCGATCGCCGCCGGGATGCCCGAATCGGGCACACCGATCACAATGTCGGCCGCCACAGGGTTCTCCCGGGCCAGCACCTCGCCGATCCGCACCCGGTAGCTGTAGAGCGACTCGCCGAAGAAGCGGCTGTCGGGCCGGGCGAAGTAGATCATCTCGAAGACGCACAGCTTACTGGGCTCCTCACACCAGCGCTGCCGCTCGGGGATCGGATCGGCCTGGCGGAAGTGGATCAGTTCACCGGGCTGGACATCATCCACAAAGCTGGCGCCGATGATGTCGAGGCCGCAGCTCTCGCTGCTGGCCACCCACTGGCCCTGCTCCAGTTCGCCCAGCATCCCGAACACCAACGGCCGGATGCCGTGGCCGTCCCGCAGGGCGAACAGGCCGTCGGGGGTGCCGATCACCAGACTGAAGGCACCGCGGCAGCGGGCCGCCGCCGCCCGGATCGCCGCGTTCCAGCCCAGGCCGGAATCCACCGCCTCCTGCAGCGCAAAGGCGATCAGCTCCGAGTCGGTGGTGGAGGTGAACTCCCCCGCCAGGTGGGCGAGCGAGTCCCGCAGCTCGGCCGCATTCACCAGGTTGCCGTTGTGGGCCAGGGCCAGGGGCCCCAGCCGCGTCATCAGCACCACGGGCTGGGCGTTGCAGACCTTGCTGCTGCCGGTGGTGGAATAACGGTTGTGGCCCACGGCCAACTGGCCGGGCATCCGCTCCAGCACCTCCTGGTCGAACACCTGGCTCACCAGGCCCATGTCCTTGTGCAGCCGCACCTTGACGTCATCGAAGACGGCGATGCCCGCCGACTCCTGGCCCCGGTGCTGCAGGGCGTAAAGCCCGAAATAGGTGAGGTTGGCCACCGCCTGACCCGACGCCAGCACGGCGAACACCCCGCAGGCCTCCTCCGGCTTGTCGGGGCGGTCGCTGTCGAGGCCGTCCTGGGCTTCGGAGGCGGTGGTGGTCAGGGAAGCGTGCGCATCGCGGTAATCGGCGAAGGGCACGGCAGGCTCGGACCAAGGACCGGCTTCATCTTGGCCCATTACCTGTCAGGCGGGGGCCCGGCTTTCCGCAACCGGCCGGGAATCGCCTGCTCGTAGGTGTCGCGCAGCTGCTCCACTGCCAGCGCCAGCAGCGGCTCGCCGCCCCGCGCCACCACCAGGCTGGACTCCGCCGTCACCGTGCCCAGGAGCTGGGCCGGCACGGCCGCACCAGCCGCCGCCAGGGCGGCCTGCCAGGTCGCCTCCTCTACGGGGGCCACGCTCACCAGCAGCCGCGCCCCGCCCTCGGCGAACAGCAGCCGGTCGGGTCGGGCCTCTCCGGCGGGCAGATCCAGCTCTGCCCCCAGGCCGGAGGCGATGCAGGCCTCCGCCAGCGCCACCGCCAGACCGCCATCGGAGAGGTCGTGGGCGGAGCGCACCAAGCCCGCCGCGATCGCCCGGCGCAGGAAGTCCTGCACCCGGACCTCCAGGTCCAGATCCACCAGGGGCGGGCGTCCCGTGAGCCGGCCATGCACCACCTCCAGGTAGCTGCTGCCCCCCAGCCCCAGGCGCCCGTCGCCGCTCTCCTGGAGCGGCACCCCCAGCAGCCAGATGGCATCACCGGGCTGGCGCCAGGCCAGCCCCGTCACCTGGGTCAGGTCGTGCACCAGCCCCACCATGCCCACCACCGGAGTCGGGTGGATCGGCTGCATCCGCCCGTCGGGCAGGCGGGTCTCGTTGTACAGCGAGACGTTGCCGCCGGTGACCGGCGTGGCCAGGGCGCTACAGGCCGCCGACAGGCCGCGGCAGGCCATGGCCAGCTGCCAGTAGCCGGTGGCGGTGTCGGGGGAGGGGAAATTGAGGTTGTCGGTGACAGCCAGGGGCTCGGCCCCGGCACAGGAGAGGTTGCGGGCCGCCTCCGCCACCGCCGCCATGGCGCCCCGCTCCGGATCCAGGGCCACCCAGCGGTTGGGGCAGTCGACCGTCGCTGCCACGCCGCGCGTCGCCGCCGCCATCGCCCCCGGCCCCTGCTGGGGCCGCAGCCGGATCACGGCCGCATCGGCGCCACCGGGCAGGACCACGGTGTTGGCCTGCACCTGGTGGTCGTACTGGCGGTACACCCAGCGCTTGCTGGCAATGGTGGGGTCATCGAGCAGACGCAGCAGCACGTCGCCCCAGCCCAGCACCCCCTCCGCGAGGCAAAGGCCGCCGGCCGCCGCCGGCAGCTCGGCTTCGCTCCAGGTCCAGTGGGCCTGGATCTCGGCCGGGGGTTCGGCCAGCAGCTCGTGGTGGTTGATCGGCGTGTCGTCCGCCAGGGCGCTGGCGGGCACCTCGGCCGCCAGCTCGCCGTGCTGCAGCACCCGCACCACGTTCTCCTGCAGCACCCGGCCCACCACCGCCGCCTGCAGGCCCCAGCGGCGGAAGCGCTCCATCAGGGGCTCCTCCCGGCCGGCCGCCACCACGAACAGCATCCGCTCCTGGGATTCGCTCAGCAGGAATTCGTAGGCCGTCATTCCCGACTCTCTGGCCGGCACCCGATCGAGATCCAGTTCGATGCCCAGGCCCCCCTTGGCGGCCATCTCCGAGCAGCTGCAGGTGAGGCCGGCGGCGCCCATGTCCTGGGCCGCCACCACATCGCCGCTCTGAAAGGCCTCCAGACAGGCCTCGATCAGCCCCTTCTCCAGGAACGGATCGCCCACCTGCACGGCGGGCCGGTCGTCGAGGGAGGCCTCGGTGAGCTCGGCGCTGGCAAAGCTGGCGCCGCCCATGCCGTCGCGGCCGGTGGTGCTGCCGACGTACACCACCGGATTGCCGACGCCCACCGCCCCGGAGCAGACGATGTCGTCGGTCTCCATCAGGCCCAGGGCCATGGCGTTGACCAGCGGATTGCCGCCGTAGCTGGGGTCGAAGGCCACCTCACCGCCCACCGTGGGCACGCCGACGCAGTTGCCGTAGTGGGCGATGCCGGCCACCACCCCCTCCATCAGGCCCACGTTGCGTTCGTCCTCCAGCGGCCCGAAGCGCAGGGCGTTGAGCAGGGCGATCGGGCGCGCCCCCATGGTGAAGATGTCCCGCAGGATGCCCCCCACCCCGGTGGCCGCCCCCTGGAAGGGCTCCACCGCCGAGGGGTGGTTGTGGCTCTCGATCTTGAAGGCCAGCCGCTGGCCCTCGCCCAGGTCCACCACGCCGGCGTTCTCTCCCGGTCCCACCAGGATGCGGGGGCCGCTGGTGGGGAACTGGCCCAGCAGGGGGCGGGAGTTGCGGTAGCAGCAGTGCTCCGACCACATCACCCCGAACATGCCCAGCTCGGCCCGGTTGGGGGGCCGGCCGAGGCGACGCACGATCTCGTCGTAATCGCCCTGGCTCAGGCCCTCCTTGCGCAGGGCCTCGGGCACCGAGAAGGACGCAGTCGAGGCAGAAACCACCGGGGGGCGCGGCAACGGCCCTCCAGTATCAGATCCAGGGGTCGTCGTCCCCGTGGGGTTCCCGTCCCCGGTAGCGATCGCGACGGGGCGCCGGCGGCTCCGGCAACGGCGCCTCCGGTTCCTCCTCCTCGGGCCAATCCTCGAGCGGGTCCGGCTCGTCGCGATCGTTGGCGTAGCGCTGCTCCGGATAGGGGTCGCCGTCGTAGCGGTCGCGGGGGTCCCGCTCGGGGTCCCGGTCCCGCTCGGGCCAGGGGATCTCCTCGCGGAAGGCCTCCGGCCAGGGGGGCTCCTCCAGCCAGCCCTCCAGCCGCTCCTCGACGCGGCCGCCCACCTCCTGCACCTGCTCCTTCCAGCGGCGGGAGCGCCGCAGCAGCTGCTGGCGCACGCTGGCCCGGGCCACCGGCAGGTCATCGAGGCCCCGCAGGGCGGTGAACACCCGGCCGGGCTGCTGGTCGACGATCCGGTCGGGGCTCAGGCGCCAGCGGCTGGTGCCCGGCAGCCGCGGATCGCTGCGGGCCACCAGGTAGTGCAGGATGCGGCCGCTGCGCAGCTCCACGGCGGCGTCGGCCACCAGCCCCAGGGGCACGTCATCGGCGCCGCTGAGGGCCGCATCGATCAGGGTAGGCAGCCGCTCCAGGGTGACCGCGTCCGTTTCCGCCGGCTCCCCCTTCACGAACACCTCCTGCTCCCCCAGCCCCCGCAGCTGATCCAGCCGCCAGACCAGCCGCTTCTGGGCGAAGGCCGACGGCCGGCTGGCCCAGCCCAGCAGCCGGTGCACCGGCGGGTGCATCCAGGCCAGCACCCCGGCGCCGCGCTCGAGGCCCTGATCGCAACGCACCTGCCGCCGCAACAGATCGCTCAGCAGCAGCTGGTCGGGAAGGCCCACGCGTTCAGCTGGTGCGGATCTGGACCGGCATCACCAAGTAGGTGAAGGCCTCGTCGGCCCCCACCGGCGAAAGCACGGCCGGGGTGGTGGCTGCATTGCACTGCAGCACCACCTGGTCGGAGCCCATGGCCTTGAGGCCATCGAGCAGGTAGCGGACGTTGAAGGCGATCTCGATCGCCTCCCCCTCGATCGTGGCCGCCAGCGATTCGGAGCCGCTGCCCACGTCCTGGGCATCAGCCCGGATCGTGGCCGTGCCGGCGGCGGGGTCGGCGCTGATCTTGACCACGTTGTTGTGCTGATCAGCCAGCACCGCCACCCGCTCCAGGGCGGCGATGAAGGCGCGACGGTCGAGCACCAGGCGGCGCTGGAACGACGGGGGGATCAGCTGGCGGTAGTTGGGGTAGGTGCCATCGAGGCTGCGGCTGGTGAGCACCTGGTCGGCGGAGAGCACCACCACCTGGCCGCGCTCGCAGAACAGGCTCAGGGGCTCCTGGGAGCCACGGCCCGAGAGGATCCGCTCCAGCTCCCGCAGCGAGCGGGCCGGCACCGTGACGGCGAAATCGGCGCCATCGGCGCCGGCGACCTCCGCCTCGGGGCTGGCGGCGGCCTCCACCGCATGGGAGAGGCGCTGCACGGCCAGCCGGTGGCCATCGGTGGCGGCGCACTCCAGACCCTCGCCATCCAGGCGCAGGTGCACGCCGGTCAGGAGTTGCTTGTTCTCATCTTGGCTGCTGGCAAACAGGGTGGCCCGCAGGCCCTTCACCAGGGCCTCGGCGTGGAAGCGGATCGGCGTGCCGCTCTGGGCCAGGGGCAGGTCCGGGTAGTCGTCGGCGGGCATCCCCCGCATCTTGTAACTGCCCGAGAGGTTGGTCAGCTCCAGCTGCTCCTCGCCCTCCGGGCAGCTGAGGCTGATGGGGCTGTCGGTGGCCAGGCGGGCCACGATCTCGCCGAACATCTTCGCCGGCAGGGTGATGGCGCCGCTGGTCTCGACGGCGGCGGGCAGGCTCGTCTGGATGCCGAGGCTGAGGTCGAAGCCGGTGAGGCTGAGGCGGCCGGTGCCCGCATCGGCGGTGAGCAGCACGTTGGCCAGCACCGGGTGGGTGGGCCGCGTCGCCACCGCCCGGCTGACCAGCTGCAGGCTGGCGTTGAGTTCAGCCTGGGAGCAGACCAGCTTCATGGCGGGTGCCGGCGACGGCAGAACGGCGTTCTTGAGGCCCCACGGTTTCACAGGGCGCCCCAAAGCGCAACGGGTGGTCTTCCGACTGTTCAGAGGATCAATCAAGGATTGGGAAGAAGAGAAACAGCCTGTCGCCGTAGGGGCGGGGGAAAACGGGTAAACAGGCTGTCTTCCCCTGGCCTCACTGGCGTTTGCCGGGCGAAGGGCTGGGGAATCGGCCGTACAAGTGGGCCGTTTCGGGGCGTTTTCCCCCGATTCCCGGGCCTGGGGAATTCAGCGTCTGCCCAGGCGGTGATCCCCTCCCCGGACTCTCCAGCGAGGAAGGGGGGAAACTCCCAGGATTTCCCCAGACGGTTGGGCCAGCGTCAGCGGCTCAGAAGCCCATCACCTTGGCCACGGTCTCGGTGTCGGGGGCGATGCCCGTGTGGAAGGTGGCGTCGTTGTTCTCGATCGCCGTCGTCGGGTCCTTGAGGCCGTTGCCCGTGAGCACGCACACCACCGTGGCGCCGGCTGGCACCTCCTCCCGTCGCTTCAGCAGACCCGCCACCGAGGCGGCGCTGGCGGGCTCGCAGAAGATGCCCTCCCCCTGGCCCAGCAGCTTGTAGGCCTCGATGATCTCGGCGTCGGTGACGGCCATGAAATCGCCGTTGCTCTCCTTGCGCACGTTGAGGGCGTTCTCCTTGTTCACCGGATTGCCGATGCGGATCGCCGTGGCGATCGTGTCCGGTTGCTCCACCGTGTGCCCCAGCACCATCGGCGCCGCACCGGCGGCCTGGAAGCCCATCATCCGCGGCAGGACCGTGCTGTGGCCCGCCTGGCGGTACTCCTTGAAGCCCATCCAGTAGGCGCTGATGTTGCCGGCGTTGCCCACCGGGATGCAGAGCCAGTCGGGGGCCTCGCCGAGGGCATCGATCACCTCGAAGGCGGCTGTCTTCTGCCCCTGCAGCCGGTAGGGGTTGAGCGAGTTGACCAGGGTGACCGGGTAGCGGTCGGCCACGTCCCGCACGATGGCCAGGGCCCGGTCGAAGTTGCCCTGCACCGCCAGCACCTCGGCGCCGTAGAGCAGGGCCTGGGCCAGCTTCCCCTGGGCCACGTAGCCGTCGGGAATCAGCACGAAGGCCCGCATGCCGCCCCGGCGGGCATAGGCCGCCGCGGCCGCCGAGGTGTTGCCGGTGCTGGCGCAGATCACCGCCTCCGAGCCCGCCTCCTTCGCCTTGCTGATGGCCATCGTCATGCCCCGGTCCTTGAAGGAGCCGGTGGGGTTGAGGCCGTCGTATTTGAGGAACACCTTCACGCCCCGGCCCACCCGTTCGGCGATCACCGGCGCCGGAATCAGGGGCGTGGCCCCTTCGCGCAGGGTCACCACCGGCGTGGCGTCACTGACCGGCAGCCAGGAGCGGTAGGCCTCGATCAGCCCTGGCCAGTCCTGCATGGTGGGCTGCCGGCCCAGGCGTCGCAGGGCTCGTAGCAGGGGCACAGGGGACAGCGGCGAGGCTGACGTCAATGTAAGGCTCCGGTCTGGGACGTCAGGGGGCGGGTTTGGTCGGGGCCGGCGTGGCGGGGGCCGCCTGGGGCTCGTTGCCCCGCAGGCCGTCGAGGGGGGATTCGGAGAAGAAGCGCACCAGCTCGCTGATCGAGGACGCCTTGGAGATCAGACCCAGCAGGGCCGGAATGCTCACCTCCAGTTCCCGGGTCGGGTAGGCCCGCAGGAAGCTGATCGCCGAAAGCGACCCCTTGCCTTCGTAGGTACCCAGCACCATGGCGGCGCGCAGGGCGGGCACGCCGGCCTCCGGGGCCCTCAGGGGGAACAGGATCCGGGCCAGGCGGGCCAGGATCGCCTCGCCGATGCGGGTGTTGAGCAGGCGGCTCATCAGAACGATCGGCAGCTGTACCGATTCATTCAGCAGCTTGCTGACGTCCTTCGGGTTCTGGCGGCCGAGGCGCAGCACATCCCCCAGAAGACCTCTGGCCTCGCCGGTGGTGGCCAAGTGCTCCAGATCCGCCACGGGGATCGAGCGTCGGAAGGCGCCGCTGGTGAACACCAGATTCTCGGTGGCGAAGGCCGCGGGAGTCGACCAGCACAGTCCCAGACCCAGCACAGCGGCCACAAGCCTTCGCCGCTTGTTCACAGATGACTCCCTTTCATTGACCCGACTCTACGGATCTCAGGCGCCGGAGACACCGGCCGCCTGGCGCACCGCCGGTGTCACCAGCACATCCCGCAGCAGGTGCACCAGCCCCCGCTCCGCCAGACCCTTGGCCACCTGCAGTCCCATGCGACGCAGATCTGGCTCCCCCAGCACCCGCGGCAGACGCTTCAGCAGCAGGGACGGCTCGAAGCCGGGCAGGTCGCGCAGGATCGCCAGCAATTGCTGGATCGGTTCGAGGTCCAGCAGCGGTGGGGTCGCCGGTGTGGGGGGCAGGGCCCGCAGGCCCGGCGGCAGGAAGCGGCTCGGCAGCCGCCGGCCCAGCCGCAGGGTGGTGTTCCAGGCCAGGGCATCCATCTGCTGCACCAGCGCATCGACGAGCTGCTGGCGCAGCAGGCCGCCGGTGGGGGAGAAGAGGAAATCGAGCACCTGGTCGAGCAGGCCGTCGAGGTCGAGCTGTTCCTGGAGTGAGGCGCTGGCCACCAGGCTTTCGAGCCGCTGCCAGCGGAATTCATCGCCGTCGTAGAGCATCTCCCGCAGGCTGCGGCGCAGCTCCGGATCGGGATCCTCCATCAGCCGGCGGGCGAAGTAGGGGTAGGCGGCGCCGAGAATCTTGAAGTCCGGGTCGACACTCAGGGCGATGCCTTCGAGGGTCACCAGCGAGCGGATGATCAGGGCGTAGTACGGCGGCACCTGGAAGGGGAAGCGGTACATCACCCCGGAGAGGTCGTCGGTGACCGCCTTGAAATCCATGCGGCTGACGCCCATCTCCAGGGCCTGGCCGAACACCGTTTCAAAGGCCGGCACGATCGGTTCGAGATCCACCGCCTCGCCCAGGAAGCCGAGCTGCACGAAGTCCTTGGAGAGCGCCCCGAAGTTGCGGTTCACCAGGTGCACCACCGCCTCGATCAGGCCGGTGCGCGCTTCCCGCGACACCTCGCTCATCATGCCGAAATCCAGGTAGGCCAGCCGCCCGTCGGCAAGGGCCAGCAGGTTGCCGGGGTGGGGATCGGCGTGGAAGAACCCATGCTCCAGCAGCTGCTGCAGGCTGCAGTTCACCCCCACCTCCACCATCTTGTCGGGGTCGACCCCGAGGGCGCGCACCGCGTCCAGGTTGGTGAGCTTGACCCCGTCGATCCACTCCATCGTCAGCACCCGGCGGCTGGTGGCCTGGCGGTAGATGGCGGGGACGGCGATGCGGGGGTTATGGCTGTGCAGGCGGGCGAAGGTTTCGGCGTTGGTGGCCTCGTTGATGTAGTCCATCTCCTCGAAGACCCGCTTGCCGAGTTCATCGATCAGCCCCACCAGATCGCTCTTGATCAGCCCCACATTCCGGTTCAGCCAGGCGGCGATGTTGCGGACGATGTAGAGGTCGAGGGTGATCTGCTCCCGCAATCCCGGCCGCTGCACCTTCACCGCCACCCGTTCGCCGCCCATCAACACCCCCCGGTGCACCTGCCCGAGGGAGGCGGCGGAAATCGGTTCCTTCTCCAGCGCGGCGAAGATCGTTTCAACCGGCGCCTGCAGGTCCTCCTCGATGCAGGCCATGGCCAGGGAACTGTCGAAGCCCGGCAGCTGGTCCTGCAGCTGGGCCAGCTCCTCGAGCAGCACCGGCGGAATGATGTCCGGACGGGTGGAGAGGGCCTGGCCGGCCTTGATGAAGGCAGGCCCCAGGGCCACCAGCAGTTCGGCGCACTCCCGGGCCCGTTGCCGCGCCCGGCCGGGGTTGGCCAGCTGGCCGGTGATCTTGTCGACGCCCACCCCGAGCAGATAGAGGCCGATCGGCACGAGCGTCTGCCAGACCCGCCGCACCAGGCGCATCGGGTGGCCGGCGTAGATGCGGGTGATGGCGGCCGGGTCGTAGCTGAGCAGGCCGGCTGCCTCCAGGAAGTCCCCCATCTCGATGCCCATCTCGACGGTGGCGGTCAGGCGCTCGGGGGTCGCGGCGGGGGCTGGGGGGGAGGAAACCATGGCTTGGAGGCACCGCCGTGGCGCCGGCAGGCGAAACCCCCTTCTAAACGAAAGTCACAGCCGCTACGGTCGGGCCACGTACCGATCGCTCACCGGAGGCCTGGGTGCTCACGGGTCTGCGCCTCGAGAACATCGCCCTGATCGAGCGGCTGGAGCTGGCGTTCTCGACCGGGTTCACCGTGCTCACCGGCGAGACCGGTGCCGGCAAGTCGATCCTGCTCGATGCCCTCGATGCCCTGCTCGGCGGCGCCCAGGGCAGCCAGGGGGCCCGTCTGCTGCGCCGTGGCACCGAGCGGGGCCGCATCGAGGCCAGCTTCAGCCTGTCTCCCCCGGTGCGCGACTGGCTGGAGCGCCAGGAGCTGGAGGCCGAGGAGGGCGAGCTGCTGCTCAGCCGTGACTGGCGCCTGCAGGAGGGCCGGATCAGCAGCCGCCACCGGCTCAACGGCGTGGTGGTGGGCCGCGGCCAGGTGCTGGAACTGCGGCCCCTGCTGCTCGATCTCACCGTGCAGGGCCAGACCCAGCAGCTGGGCCGCCCTGGCCAGCAGCGCCGCTGGCTGGATCGCTTCGCCGGGGAGGGCCTGGCCGCGGCCCTCGAGGCCACCCGCTCCGCCTGGCTGCAGTGGAAGGGGGAGGCCGACGCCCTGGCGCGGGCCCGCGCCGACCGGGAGCGCTTCGTCCTGGCGCGGGACCGCCAGGAGGAACTGCTGGCGGAGCTGGAGGCCGCGGCGCTGGAGGATCCCGCCGAACGCCAGCGGCTGCAGGGGGAGCAGGACCGCCTGGCCCACGCGGTGCGGCTGCAGCAGGGCGTGATGGCCCTGATCGGCCGGCTGGTGGAGGGGGCTGAGGCCGCCCCGTCGGTGCTCGACCACCTGGCGGCCTGCGACCAGGAGCTGCAGACCATGGCCGCACTCGACGCCGGCGTGGTGGCCCTGCACGGGGCCTGCGCCGATGCCCTGGCCGGGCTGCAGGACCTGGCCAGGGATCTGGATCGCTACGGCTCCCTGCTGGAGAGCGATCCGGAGAGCCTGGCCCTGCTGCAGGAGCGCATGGCCCAGCTCAAGGCCCTGGAGCGCCGTCACGGCCAGACCCTGCCCGAACTGATCGCTCGGCGCGACAGCCTGCGGGAGCAGCTGGCCGGGGCGGATGCCGAGGCTGCCCTGGCGGGCCTGGAGGCTGCCGAAGCCGCTGCCCGCAAGGGGCGTGATCGGGCCAATGCCCTGCTCACACAGGGACGCACCGCCGCCGCCCGGCGCCTCGAGGAGCAGCTGATGGCGGCTCTGCGGCCCATGGGCCTGGCCAACGTGCGCTTCGCCGTGGCCATCAGTGCCGCCGAGCCCGGCGAGGAGGGGGCCGATGCGGTGCAGTTCCTGTTCTCCGCCAACCCGGGTCAGCCCACGGCGCCCCTGGCGGAGGTGGCCTCGGGCGGCGAGATGAGCCGCTTCCTGCTGGCCCTGAAAACCTGCCTGGCGGCAGCCGACCCCCACGTCACGCTGCTCTTCGATGAGATCGATGCGGGCGTGAGCGGGCGCGTCAGCGGTGCCATGGCCCAGCTGCTGCGGCGGCTGGCGGAGCAGCGCCAGGTGTTCTGCATCACCCACCAGCCCCTGGTGGCCGCCGCGGCCCAGCACCACTTCCGGGTCAGCAAGAGCGTTGAGGCCGGCCTCACCCACACGCGGGTGTCCCACCTGCGGGACACTCACGAGCGCCAGGCGGAGCTGGCGGAACTGGCCGGCGGCGATTCCGGCGAGGCCCACAGCTACGCCGCCAGCCTCCTGGGCCTCGCGGACACGAGCGAACCCACCAAGCTCAAACGGGCGGCCTGAGCTCCCAACCGTCGGCACCGAACCGGTCCCTCTTCACGGCGATGTCACGGGGATGTCACTGTCGCGTTCTCGATACGAGGACGATCGATCAGCGCCTGGCGAGCCTGTGCCTGTTGGTGGCCATAGGCGGCCAACTGATTCTCAATCTGCAGCCGCACGATGTCCCGATAGTCCATGAAATGCTCGTTGTGGGCGCAGACGGCGAGGTATTGCTCCGCCACCTTGGGATTGGCCCAGAGGATGTGGAACAGGTGGTGCCAGAAGGCCCAGCGTGTGGAGCGTTTAAGGCCTTGTCGCCAGCAGACGATCAGCAATGCGCGGACCACTGCGCGTTCGGGAAGCTTGAAGGCGCTCCTCACCCTGGGGGGGCCGAGTTTCAGAAAGTAGCGATGAACTCGATCGAGATACCGATGAGGTTCGTATAGTTGGCAGAAGGCCTCCACATACTCCTTGGCAATGTCTTCCACCGGCCGGGTCGGTACGAAGTTCATCAGGGTGGTCTGGTTGATGTTGCCGACCTTGTCGATCAGCCGCCCTTCCTTTTCCAGTCTGTGCCACAGGGCCGTATGGGGCAGAGCCTGCAACATCGCGAAGGTGGTTGTGGGGATCGCTGCGGCCTCCGAGAAGGCCACGATCCGCTGGCCGGCGCCCTCCTTTTCGCCATCAAAGCCGATGATGAATCCCGCGATCACCCTCAGGCCGGAGCGGGTCACCCTGTCGACAGATTCGAGCAGGGGTGAGCGCGTGTTCTGGAACTTCATCGTGGCTGCGAGGCTGTCGGTGTCCGGCGTCTCGATGCCCATGAAGACGGCGGCAAAGTTGCACGCCAGCATCTGGTCGATGAGTTCCTGATCGTCAGCCAGATCAAGGGAGGCCTCGGTATCGAAGCGGAAGGGATAACCATGGACCTTCTGCCATTGCTCAAGCACCGTGAGCATCCGCTTGACGTTGCGCTTATTGCCGATGAAGTTGTCATCCACCATGAACACCCCACCGCGCCAGCCGATGTCGAAGAGGCAGTTGAGTTCGCCGATGAGTTGGTCCGGCGTCTTGGTGCGTGGCTTGCGGCCATAGAGCACGATGATGTCGCAGAATTCGCACTGAAAAGGACAGCCGCGCGAGAACTGCACACTCATTGAGTCGTAGGCACTGAGCTCGAGCAGGTCGTAGCGGGGGATGGGTGTGGTGGACACATCCGGCTTGACGCCATCGGAGCTGAAGCGGCCGCCTGTTTCGCCCCGTTGCCAGGCCTCAACGAACAGGGGCAGGGTGATCTCCCCTTCATCGAGGATCAGGTAGTCGGCCCCAGCGGCCACCAGTTCTTCGGGTGTGGAGCTTGGGTAGGGTCCCCCGACGGCCACGGGCTTGCCATGGCGCTTGGCCAGATTGATCTGGCGGACGATGTCGTCTTTCTGGACGATCATGGCCGACATGATCACGAGATCGGCCCAAAGCCACTCCTGATCGGAGACTGGCCTGATATTGACGTCCACCAGCTTGAAGTTCCAATCCTGGGGAAGAATGGCGGCTACGGTGACCAGCCCGAGTGGCGGCAGCAGAACCTTGCGGTTCACCAGCTCAAGAATCTTTTCGTAGCTCCAAAATGTTTTCGGGAATTCTGGGTAAACAAGCAGAACATTCAAGCGCTGGTACCCTTTTCTGGTGCTGAGTATCAGCAGAATTAACCAGATGTAGCGTAACATACACGAAACCTCCCTGCTCCATTCCAATGGCTGAGGATTTGCTGCATAAGGTCATGGCTTATGCAGCAAGGCTGCTGCTCCGCGCTGCTGTTTTCAGCAGCCACCAACGAACGGTGACCGAGCCTGCCGATGCTGGCGGGTTCAGGTGAGTTGGCGGTTCAGCAGGCCGGCCACCAGCAGGGCGGGGAACGCCATCAGCAGCAGCCACAACCCCAGGCCGATGCCGGCGAGCAACAATCCATTCCCCCATCAGGCCGTAGAGGAGGGCGCAGGCCAGCAGCAGCAGATTGGTGGGCTCGAGAAAGCTCAAGGGGGAGTCGCTGCTGTCTCCACAGTGGACATTGCGGAGGCTTGAGACGCGACAGTCCTGAAACCGGACGGCCTTCGCCAGCGGTCTATCCGCGATTCATCAGCGCCGCACCGTGCCGAAGCGCCAGGGCCAAATACCAGGCTTCGTGGGTGTGGAGTGCCACCAGGTTGTTCCAACTTTTGTTGGCCCATCAGCTTTGAGTGTGTACTCTTGCAGGCAGGTGAGAAGCTGCGGAGACATACTCTTGGCTGAGGAATTCACATTTGCCGGTGCATTGACCAAGCCATTTCAGGGCGAAGTCCTATCGACTGCAGACGACTCCCGCGGCCTCACATCATTTCATGTACTCAGCATCTAGCTCTCGAAAGATGCTCTGTTCGCCTGATTCGAAAAGCTGTCTTGAACCTGGGTCTGCCATGGCGAGTGACCAGCCTCATTACATTCTATACAATAAGATGGAGCTATTGGCTATTCTCGGTTGCTTCCAGAACTGCTGACGGGACTGCTGACGGGACTGCTGCAGTTTACGCGTCGAACGGAGAGATGGCTCGATTGAAACCGTTTCCAGGAGGGAGTCACTTCTGCGGCCCCCTCTGGAGCCTCCGGGACAAATGTCCCGCGGCGGCAGGGCTCATCCAGGCACCAGGTGAATCGCGCACAAGGGTCCTGCCGCCCTGGCCAGTCTTCGATCCGCACTCAGCAGGGGGCAGGCGAGCGATTCCGCCAGGGCCACGTAGGAGGCGTCATAGGCGGTGAGGTTTCCCCTCAGACCCCAGATCCGAAACAACAGTTCGGTGCCGCCATGGCGCCGGATCCCGAGTTGGGCCAGGGCTTCGATCATCGCCTCGGCGAGGTGCTGATCCAGCCGGCCTGCCAGGTTCAGGCGCCGCAACACCGAAAGCACCTCCGCATCCAACAGATGGGGGGCATGGACCGGCTGCGAGGAGAGGCTCTGCCGCGCCGGCCCGTCGTTGAGGAGGGCCGCCACCACGGCGGAAGCATCGGCCACGATCACCTGGCGTCTCTTTCCGCACGGAGGGTGGCCACGATGTCGTCGGAGGGCACCTTCAGATCGGGGAGGGCGGCCAGAAGATCCGCCGCGTTCGCCCGTCGGGAGGCCTCGGCGAGTTCCCTGACAGCAAAAGAGCTCAGGGGCAGGCCCGCCTCGACCGCCAGCCGTTCAAGCCGCTCAACCACGTCATCGGGGACGTTGCGCAGGTAGAGCGTTCGCACTGGTATAGCTGGTTGCTTGCAGGTTGCCACCACTGTAGGCACTCACGGTGGTTCAGCCTGGTTCCATCCTTTCGGCCCAGGATTCTGTGTGGAACGGCAGCGCCGGGCCATGGCCCCTGATCAGCTTCGGCAGCGAGATCTGCGGCGACCCCCGCCTGGCGGCTGAGCGGGAGTGGCTGGTCACCAACGGCCTGGGCGGGTATGCCCTGGGCACCGTGTCAGGGGCGCCGAGCCGCAGCTACCACGGCCTGCTGATCGCGGCCCTGGCGCCGCCGGTGGAGCGCACCCTGCTGGTGAGCCAGCTGCAGGAGTCGGTGGATGGGGATCCGGAGGGCTGCGGGCCCCTGCGGATCGTGTCCTTTGCCCTCGAGGGCAGCGTGCCCCGCTGGCGTTTCGCCTGGGGGGAGACCCTGCTGGAGAAGCGGATCTGGATGGCCCAGGGGGCCAACACCACCCATGTGAGCTACCGGCTGGTGCGCGGCGGCCCGCTCCAGCTCCGCCTGACGGCCTTTGTGCAGCACCGCTCCCCCCACGGCGGCGAGCGTCCCGAGCTGGACCTGGTGTTGGCGCCCCAGGCCAGGGGGGTGGAGGTGCGGCCGCTGGCGGTGGCGCCGTTCGTGCTGCTCAGCGACCGGGGCCACTGGTGCCTGGAGGAGCCGCCGCTCTGGGTGGAGGGCGTGCCCCTGGCGGCGGAGGCCGAGCGGGGGCTGGCGAGCACGGCCGAGCACCTGCGGGCGGCCACCCTCACCGTCACCCTCAGCGATCACCACCCGGGCGTCACCGTCGTGGCCAGCACCTGCCGGGACGTCGGCACCGATGGCCAGCGGGCCCTGGCCGAGCGCCGCGACCACGAGGACGCTCTGCTGCGCTCCTGGGCCGCCGCCCAACCCGCCCTGGCGCCGACGGCACCCGCCTGGATCCGCCAGCTGGTGCTGGCGGCCGATGCCTTCGTGGTCGAACGCGGCCCGGAGGGCGCCTCGCTGATCGCCGGTTACCCCTGGTTCAACGACTGGGGCCGCGACACGATGATCAGCCTGGCGGGGCTCACCCTGGCGACGGGCCGCTGCGACCGGGCCGAGCGCATCCTGCGCACCTACGCCGCCCATGGCAGCCACGGGCTGATCCCCAACAGCTTCCCCGACCGGGCCGACCAACCCCTGGACCGGCGCTCCTACAACACGGTGGACGCCACGCTGTGGTTCTTCCAGGCCCTGGCGGAGCATCGCCAGGCCAGCGGCAGCGACGCCCTGGTGCGGGAGCTGCTTCCCCAGCTGGAGGTGATCCTTGACCACCACATCTCCGGCACCTGGTTCGGGATCCGCATGGATCCGGTCGACGGGCTGCTGGCCGCCGGGGAGGGGGAAACCCAGCTCACCTGGATGGATGCCAAGCCAGGGGATCGGGCCATCACCCCCCGCCACGGCAAGCCGGTGGAGGTGAATGCCCTGTGGGTCAACGCCCTGTTCTCCATGGCCGGTTTCTCCCGGCTCACTGGGGCCGATCCGGGCCGCTGGCAGGCCCTGGCGGACCGGGCCGCGGCGGGCTTTCAGCGCTTCTGGAACCCGGAGCTGGGCTGTTGTTTTGATGTCATCGACGGCCCCTCGGGCCGCCCGGATGACCGGCTGCGGCCCAACCAGCTGCTGGCCCTGTCGCTGCCGGAGCCCCTGCTCAGCCCAGCCCAGTCCGCCAGCGTCCTGGCGCTCTGTGGCCGGCGGCTGCTGACGCGCCACGGGCTGCGCACGCTGGATCCGGCCGATCCCGACTACTGCGGCCACTACGGCGGCAACGCCCAGCGGCGGGATGGGGCCTACCACCAGGGCACGGTGTGGGCCTGGTGGCTGGGGCCCTTCGCCCGGGCCCATTTCCGGCTGCATGGCGATGCGGCTCTGGCGCTTTCGTTCCTGGAGCCCATGGCCGATCACCTGGGCGCGGCGGGGCTGGGCAGCCTCAGCGAGATCTTCGACGGCGACGCCCCCCATGCCCCGCGGGGCTGCATGGCCCAGGCCTGGTCGGTGGCGGAGGTGCTGGCGGCCTGGACGGCGATCAGTGGTGAAACCCCGAGAGCTCCGGGCCGTTGAGGGCGCCCTGGCTGGGGTGGCTCGCGAAGCCATCCAGCGACTGGCGGATGTTCTCCAGCAGCAGATCGGCCAGGTCCCGGCTGACGCCATGGCGCACCAGGATGCGCTGCACGGTGATGTCCTGGCAGTGGGCGGGAAGGGTGTAGGCCGGCACCTGCCAGCCGCGCACCCGCAGGCGGTCGGCGAGGGCGTAAAGGGTGAAGTTCACGTCGCTTCCCTCCCGGATCTTCCAGCAGAGGGCGGGGATGCCCGATTGATCCTCACCGCCGTAGAGGATCTCGAAGGGCCCCAGCTTGGCGATCTCCCTGGCCAGGTACTGGGCCGTGGCGTAACAGGCGGCATGCACCTTGCGGTAGCCCTCCCGGCCCAGGCGCAGAAAGTTGTAGTACTGGCAGACCACCTGGCCCCCCGGCCTGGAGAAGTTGAGGGTGAGGTCGCGCATGTTGCCGCCCAGGTAATTCACCCAGAACACCATCTCCTCGGGCAGATCGGTGGTCTGGCGCCACAGCACCCAGCCCACCCCCAGGGGCGCCAGGCCGAACTTGTGGCCGGAGGCATTGATCGAGCGCACCCGCGGCAGGCGGAAATCCCACACCAGATCGGGGGCGCAGAAGGGAGCCAGGAAGCCGCCACTGGCCGCGTCCACGTGGATGGGGATGTCGAGGCCGGTGCGGGTCTCCAGGTCATCGAGGGCGGCCGCCAGCGCCTGCACGGGTTCGTACTGGCCGGTGAAGGTGACCCCCAGGGTGGGCACCACGCCGATGGTGTTCTCGTCGCAGAGCCCGAGGGCCGCCTCGGGGGTCAGCAGCAGTTGATCGGGCTGCATCGGGATTTCGCGGTGCTCGATGTCCCAGTAGCGGCAGAACTTGTGCCAGCAGATCTGCACCGGTCCGGTCACCAGGTTGGGCCGATCGATGGGCTTCCCCTGCCCCTGGCGCCGGGCCTCCCAGCGGCGTTTCATCGCCAGGCCCCCGAGCATGGCCGCTTCGCTGGAGCCGGTGGTGGAGCAGCCGATGGCCCCCTCGATTGCGGGGGCGTGCCAGAGGTCGGCCACCATGCGGGCGCAGCGGGCTTCGATCTCCGCGGTCTGGGGATATTCGTCCTTGTCCTCGATGTTCTTGTCGATGCACAGATCCATCAGGGCGTGCACTTCGTCCTCCACCCAGGTCTGGCAGAAGGTGGCCAGGTTCTGGCGGGAATTGCCATCCAGCATCAGTTCGTCGCGGATGGCGGCGAACACGGCGCGGGGATTGTGCTCCTTGCTGGGGAAATGGCTTTTCGGCAGGGTGACCGAAAGGTCGGAGGAGGAATAGAGGTCGTCCTCCAGGGAGTATCTGGTCGCCGGCTTCTCGTGGATGCTCATCGATCGCAACGGCGCTCACCTGGACGTTTCAGACTAAAGGCCGCCCTGGGGCCGCACCGCCCGCGCCAGCGACGGACAATGGACGCCTGACGCCCAGGCCCGCTGTGGGTTCACCCACCCCCATCGCCACCACCGCCGAGGCCTTCGCCCGCTTCGACGGGCTCCCCCCCGTTGAGATCCCTTTCATGCTCGGTGCCTGGACGGGGGAGAGCGTCCCCACCGGCCACCGCCTCGACGGCGCCCTGGAAGCCTTCCATTGGCACGGCAAGCGCTTCGACAGCGCCGAGGCGGTGCACCCCCTGGTGTTCACCACCCTCGGCGGCGGCCTGATCTGCCTGGAGCCGAAGGCGATGGGTCCCGGGCTGCGCCTGAGCGACCGTTTCCCGGTCCCGAAATCGGCGCTGGCCGGCCGCCTCTTCCAGTTGCTGATGCCCCTGCTCAGCACGGCCCGTTCCAGTGCCCGGCTGCGGATGACCAGCTACCGCGGCGTTCTGAGCGCCACCATGCTTTACGACCACCTCCCCATCAACGATGTCTTCCGCAAGCTGGACGACGACACCGTGCTGGGCGTGATGGACTTCAAGGGCATGGAGACGCCCTTCTTCTTTCGGCTGCGCCGTGAAGGATCGGGTCCGTCACATTCCGTTACGATTTGCTGAGGCAACCCCTCTCCGAGGGGATCGCTTTCTCCGCATTGCTTTGCCCTTCTTTTGATCCCCATGCGCTGGACCGCCGCCGACATCCCTGACCAGTCCGGGCGGATCGCCCTGGTCACCGGCGCCAACAGCGGGCTGGGTCTGGAAACAGCCCGTGCCCTGGCTGCCAGGGGCGCCACCGTGCTGCTCGCCTGCCGTTCGCTGGCGAACGCCGAGCAGGCCCGGGAGGAGCTGCTCACGGCCGCCGCCTCCACCGGCGCCCTCGACGTGCTGCACCTCGACCTGGCCGACCTGGCCAGCGTGGCCGCCGCCGCCGGCACCGTCGCGGAGCGCTACGGCCGCCTCGACCTGCTGATCAACAACGCCGGCGTCATGGCGCCGCCACGCCGCCTCACCCGCCAGGGTTTCGAACTCCAGTTCGGCACCAACCACCTGGGTCACTTCGCCCTCAGCCTCGCCCTGCTGCCGCTGCTGCGCGACCGGCCCGGTGCCCGGGTGGTCACGGTCACCTCCGGGGCCCAGTATTTCGGTCGCATCGCCTTCGACGACCTCCAGGGCGAGCGCCGCTACGACCGCTGGGGCGCCTACGGCCAGAGCAAGCTGGCCAACGTGATGTTCGCCCTGGAGCTGCAGCGCCGCCTGGCTGAGCAGGGCAGCCCCGCCCTCTCCCTGGCCGCCCACCCCGGCTTCGCCCGCACCAATCTCCAGCCCACCTCCATCGCCGCCACCGGCTCCCGCCTTGAGCCCCTCGCCTACCGGCTGATGGATCCCCTGTTCCAGAGCGCCGCCATGGGGGCCCTGCCCCAGCTGTTCGCCGCCACAGCTCCTGATGCCAAGCCCGGTGGCCACTACGGCCCCGACCAGTGGGGCGGCCTACGGGGCTGGCCCACGCAGGTGCGCATCGCCCCGGCCGCCCTCGACGCCGACCAGTGCCGGCGCCTCTGGGAGGTGAGCCAGGAATTCTGCGCCCAGGCCGCCCCGCTGCCGGCCCTGGCCTGAGCCTGTCCAAGGGCTGACCGCCGTAGACTCATCGGCTGCCGACCACCCCCCATGCCCCGCGCCCGCGCCGGAACCACCAGCAAGGCCGAGGCAGACACCCCCGTGGTGGAGACCGCTCTGCGCACCCTCAACGGCGGCAGCCTCGAGGATGTGATCCGGGTGCGGGGGGCACGCCAGCACAACCTGCGCAACGTCGATCTCACCATCCCGCGCAACCGCATGGTGGTGTTCACCGGGGTGAGCGGCAGCGGCAAGAGCTCCCTCGCCTTCGACACGATCTTCGCCGAGGGCCAGCGGCGCTACGTGGAGAGCCTCTCCGCCTACGCCCGCCAGTTTCTTGGCCAGGTGGACAAGCCGGATGTGGATGCGATCGAGGGGCTGTCGCCGGCCATCTCGATCGACCAGAAGTCCACCAGCCACAACCCCCGCTCCACGGTCGGCACGGTCACGGAGATCCAGGACTACCTGCGCCTGCTCTACGGCCGCGCCGGCGAACCCCACTGCCCCCAGTGCAGTCGCTCGATCCGGCCCCAGTCCATCGACGAGATGGTGGACCAGATCCTCACCCTGCCCGAAGGCACCCGCTACCAGCTGCTCGCCCCAGTGGTGCGGGGCAAGAAGGGCACCCACGTGAAGCTGCTGGCGGGCCTGGTGGCCGAGGGCTTCGCCCGGGTGCGGATCAACGGCGAGGTGCGCGAGCTGGCCGACAACATCGAGCTCGACAAGAACCACGCCCACCACATCGAGGTGGTGGTCGACCGGCTGGTGGCCCGTGAGGGCATCAACGAACGCCTCACCGATTCCCTGCGCACCGCCTTGAAGCGCGGCGAGGGCCTGGCGCTGGTGGAGGTGGTGCCCAAGGCCAATGAGCCCCTGCCCGAGGGCGTGGAACGCGAACGGCTCTACTCCGAAAACTTCGCCTGCCCCGTGCACGGCGCCGTGATGGAGGAGCTTTCCCCCCGCCTGTTCTCCTTCAACAGCCCCTACGGCGCCTGCCCCGACTGCCACGGCATCGGCCACCTGCGCAAGTTCACGTTGGAGCGGGTCGTGCCCGATCCCTCCCTGCCGGTATACGCCGCCATCGCCCCCTGGAGCGACAAGGAGAACAGCTACTACTTCTCGCTGCTGTTCAGCGTCGGTGAGGCCTTCGGCTTCGAGCTCAAGACCCCCTGGAACCAGCTCAGCGAGGAGCAGCGCCAGGTGCTGCTGCAGGGCAGCCAGGAGCCGATCGCCATCAAGGCCGACAGCCGCTACCGCAAGAGCGAGGGCTACGTGCGGCCCTTCGAAGGGATCCTGCCGATCCTGGAGCGCCAGCTGCGCGATGCCAGTGGCGAATCCGTGCGCCAGAAGCTGGAGAAGTACCTGGAGCTGGTGCCCTGCGAAAGCTGCCATGGCCTGCGGCTGCGGCCCGAAGCCTTGGCGGTGCGGGTGGGGCCCTATGCCATCCACGAGCTCACCTCCGTGAGCGTGGCCGTCACCCTGGAGCGCATCGAGGCCCTGATGGGGGTGGGGGCCAGCGAAGGGGCGGAACCCCTGCTCAGCAGCCGCCAGATCCAGATCGGCGACCTGGTGCTGCGGGAGATCCGCATGCGCCTGCGCTTCCTGCTCGATGTGGGCCTCGATTACCTCAGCCTCGATCGCCCCGCCATGACCCTCTCGGGCGGGGAGGCCCAGCGGATCCGCCTGGCCACCCAGATCGGCGCCGGCCTCACCGGCGTCCTCTACGTGCTCGATGAGCCCAGCATCGGCCTGCACCAGCGCGACAACGATCGCCTGCTCGCCACCCTCACCAAGCTGCGCGACCTGGGCAACACCCTGATCGTGGTGGAGCACGACGAGGACACGATCCGCGCCGCTGACTACCTGGTGGACATCGGCCCCGGTGCCGGCGTCCATGGCGGCCACATCGTGGCCGAGGGTTCCCTCGACGACCTCCTCAACGCCGAGGACTCCCTCACCGGTGCCTACCTGAGCGGTCGCCGCTCCATCCCCACCCCCGCCGAGCGCCGTGATGCCGGCAGCCGCCGGCTCACCCTGGCCAACTGCACCCGCAACAACCTCCAGGGCATTGATGTGGAGATCCCGCTCGGCCGGTTGGTGTGCGTCACCGGGGTGAGCGGCAGCGGCAAGAGCACCCTGGTCAACGAGCTGCTGCATCCGGCCCTCGAGAACCGACTCGGCCTGAAGGTGCCCTTCCCCTCCGGTCTCGAGGAACTGCGGGGCATCAAGGCGATCGACAAGGTGATCGTCATCGACCAGTCGCCGATCGGCCGTACCCCCCGCTCCAACCCCGCCACCTACACGGGCGCCTTCGATCCGATCCGCCAGGTGTTCGCCGCCACGGTGGAGGCCAAGGCCCGCGGCTATCAGGTGGGCCAGTTCAGCTTCAACGTCAAGGGGGGGCGCTGCGAGGCCTGCAGCGGCCAGGGGGTCAACGTGATCGAGATGAACTTCCTCCCCGACGTCTACGTCCAGTGCGACGTCTGCAAGGGGGCCCGCTACAACCGCGAGACCCTGCAGGTCACCTTCCGGGGCCATACCATCGCCGATGTGCTGGAGATGACGGTGGAGCAGGCCGCCGAGGTGTTCGCCGCCATCCCCCAGGCCGGCGACCGGCTCAGCACCCTGGTGGACGTGGGGCTCGGTTACATCAAGCTGGGCCAGCCCGCGCCCACCCTCTCCGGCGGTGAGGCCCAGCGGGTGAAGCTGGCCACCGAGCTCTCCCGCCGTGCCACCGGCAAGACCCTCTACCTGATCGACGAGCCCACCACGGGCCTCAGCTTCTACGACGTCCACAAGCTGATGGACGTGATGCAGCGCCTGGTCGACAAGGGCAACTCGATCCTGGTGATCGAGCACAACCTCGATGTGATCCGCTGCGCCGACTGGCTGATCGACCTGGGCCCGGAGGGCGGTGACAAGGGCGGCCACATCGTCGCCATCGGTACCCCCGAGGCCGTGGCCGAGAATGCCGCCAGCCACACCGGCCGCTACCTGCGGCATGTGCTGGAGCAGCATCCCCCCATTCCCCTCGCGGCCTGACCCATGGCTGAACTCACCTCCGCCGCGGTCCTCTCCCAGGAGCAAGCGGCCCTGCTGCGCATCGTCTGCACCGTCGCCTGGGCCGACGGCGAATGCTCCACTGCTGAGCGGGAGCTGCTGGCTGAGCAGGTGGCCACCCACCTGCAGGGCGACAGCCCCGACAGCCTCGGCGACGCACAGTTGGAGGCCTTTCTGGCCGAGCGGCTGCCGGTGGCGGGCCTGGACGATCTGGTGACCCAGCTCAGCGGCTCCGACGACCGCCAGCTGGCCCTCAAGCTCAGCTACATGATGGTGCGGGTGGGCCGGCGCTCACCGGCGGAGTCCAGCATCAACGCGCAGGAACGGGTGGCCTACCGCCACCTGGTGGAGCTGCTCGGCCTGGATGACGCCAGGATTCAGGAGATCGAGTGGGCGGCCGAAGCCGATCTGCCCAGGAAGGAGGGGCTGGCCCAGCTGTTGGCCGAGCTCACCGCCGGCTGGCGCACCCCGGACGATGGCCGGGGCCCCGCCGCCTGAGGCCTCAGGGCAGCGGCTCTTCGCCGCTGCCGCTGGGGTAGGCCTGGTTGCTGTCGGGCATCCAGTAGCTGAGGTCGTTGTGCCAGTAGAGCCGGCCGGGCACCCGCTGGGTGCTCAGCTTCGTCTTGCCGAGGGCGGACATCAGCTGGGTCATCTCGATCGGCGACAGGTCGGTGACCATGTCGTTGCCGGCGATCTCCAGCAGGGCCGGCAGCCGGGCGATCGTGGTGGGATCAGCCAGCTTGCGGAACACCTGGGCCATCACCAGCCGCTGGCGCTCCATCCGGCCCAGGTCGCCCTGTTCGTCGTGGCGGAAGCGCAGGAAACCCTCCAGGTCGTTGCCCTTCAGCAGCTGCCTGCCGGGGTAGAGGTCGATGTAGAGGCCCTGGGCGTTGTCGACGTAGTACATGTGCTTGGGCACATCCACCTCGACGCCCCCGAGGGCTTCGGCCAGCTTGTTGACCGCGTCGAGGTTCACCTTGAGGTAGCGCTCCACCGGGGAGGCGAGCAGGCTGCCCACTTCCGCCTTGACGGTCTGGATGCCGCCGAGGGCGAACAGGGAGTTGGCCTTCACGACCCCCAGCTGGGGCGATTCGATGAAGGTGTCCCTGGGCACCTGGGTGATGTGGGTGATGTCGCCATCGAGCCGCACGGTGAACATCACGTCGGTGTTCTCACCCACGGAATCACGGCCGAGCACGAGGATCGGACGGTTCTCGATCGAGAGGGGATTCAGCACCGCCCCGATGCCGCGGGAGGAGGGAATTAGGCCGGCCAGGAACGGGGCGAGGCGAGCCGGCAGCGGACCGGCCAGGAGGGCACCCACCGCGATACCCAATCCGAAGGTGACCAGGGGGCGGCGCCTGGAGCGGTGCTGGGACGGGGGCCGGTGCTTCGGATCGGGCCTGGTGCTGGTCTTCTCAGGCAGCGCCACGGCCCCGAGTTCCTTCTTCTGCCGGGTCTTCCGGGAGCGAGAAAGCCTCGAGGGTGAGTGGGCCTGAGTCATTGTGCTATCCGCAGGGACGCACCATAGGGTTCAGAGCGGGGAAAAACCAGTGGTGGCGACGGTTCAGCCGCTGGTCTGCACCTGCACGAGGGCGGCGGCCCCATCGGCACGCCGGCGGGCGTCCGTCTCATCGTCACCGCGGGCCAGGGCCACCCCCATCCGCCGCCAGGGCCGGATCGCGGGCTTGCCGAAAATGAGCACCTGGGTGTCGGGTGCCGCCAGGGCCCGCTCCAAGCCCAGGTAGCTGGGTGTTCCGGGCCCGGCGGGGGCTTCGGGTCCGGCCAGGATCACCCGGGAGGCCGCCGCTCCAAGGCTGCGGATCTCGGGGATCGGCAGACCCAGCACCGCCCGCAGGTGCAGCTCGAATTCGCTCAGGTTCTGGCCCACCAGCGTCACCAGGCCGGTGTCGTGGGGCCGGGGCGAGAGCTCGGAGAACAGCACCTCCTCGGCGCCGGGTTCGCCGCAGAGGAAGAACTCCACCCCGAACAGGCCGGCGCCGCCCAGGTTGTCGGTGACGGCCTTCGCCATCGCCTGGGCCGCCGCCAGCTGGGCCTCCCCCAGCCGGGCGGGCTGCCAGCTGCACTGGTAGTCGCCCCGTTCCTGGATGTGGCCGATCGGCGGGCAGAACAGGGTGGGGCCCTGCCACTGCCGCACCGTCAGCAGGGTGATCTCCAGGCTGAAGCGCAGGAACTCTTCCACGATCACCCGCGCCCCCTCGCCCCGGGCACCGGCCATCGCCGCCTCCCAGGCGGCTTCGATCGCCTCGGGGCCGTGCACCACGCTCTGCCCCTTGCCCGAGGAGCTCATCACCGGCTTCACCACCACGGGCCAGCCCAGGGGGGCCGCCGCCGCCGCCAGTTCGGCGGCGCTTTCGGCATAGGCGAAGCGGGCGGCGCGCAGCCCCAGGCCCCGGGCGGCCAGGTCACGGATGCGGTCGCGGTTCATGGTCACCGCCGTGGCCCGGGCGGTGGGAATCACGGTGAGGCCCTCCGCCTCCAGTGCCGCCAGGGCGTCCACCGCCAGGGCCTCGATCTCCGGGATCACCACGTCGGGGCGATGGCGCCGCACCACCGCCTTGAGGGCGTCGGGGTCGGCCATGGCCACCACCTCGCGCACCTGCGCCACCGCCATCGCGGGGGCCTCGGCGTAGCGGTCGACGGCGATCACCCGGCAACCCAGCCGCTGGGCGGCGATGGCCACCTCCTTGCCCAGCTCGCCGCTGCCCAGCAGCATCACCGTCCGCGGGAAAGGGGAAGGGACTGGTGCCATGGAGAGGGAGCGGCTGGGGCGATCCTGACGCGGCGCGAGCCCTTTCCCCTAACGTGCCGCGATGCTTCCGGCTCTCCTCTCCACTCTTCCTGGCGTTGGCCCCCTCGCTTTCAGCACCGCCGGTGACGCGGCCAACGGGCTGCTGCCCTTCGGCTGGGATGTGGCCGGTTTCCAGAAATGGACGCTGATCTACCTGGGCGTCTCCTCCCTGGCCTTTGTGGTGGTGTGGCTGGTGGGCTACGTCCGCCGCTGAGGGTCCTGGCCTGCTCCGGCCTTACGGCGCTCAGGCGCTCGGTTCGTCCAGCAGGGTGAGCTGGCTTTCGGCCGATTCCTCGCTCACGAAGCCGTAGGCCCCGAACACCGCCGGGTCGGGGTGGGTGATGCGCTGCCCCTCCGGGTGGCGCTCCACCTTGAAGCCCTCGCCGGCCATGCGGCGCATCAGGGCGGCCGCCTCTTCGAACCGTGCCGCCATCGCCTCAAGGCTGGCGCAGTCGGCGGTGAGGCCCGTTTCCTTCCAGGTGAAAAACGCCATGGGCCCGGGTGCGACGGAGCGGTCGGTGGGGGTCGCCGTGATCGACGACAGGCAGGGGCAGCTCAGGGCAGCAGCACCAATCCCACCAGCACCAGTATCAGGCTGGCGCCCCACAGACCGAGCACGACGCGTTGCTCCGGCAATCCCCCCAGTTCGAAATGGTGGTGCAGCGGGGCCATGCGGAACAGGCGCCGCCCCTGGCCGTCGGGGCCCTTGGTGGCCTTGAACACCCCCACCTGCAGGATCACCGACAGGGATTCGGCCAGGAACACTCCCCCCATCAGCAGCAGGGGCCAGAGGCTGTCGGTCAGCAGGGCCACCGAGGACAGGGCGGCCCCCATGGCCAGGGAGCCCGTGTCGCCCATGAACACCCGGGCCGGGTGGCGGTTCTGGCTGAGGAAGCCCAGCCAGCAGCCCGCCATGGCCGTGCAGAAGGCGGCCAGCACCGGATCGCCCCCGTGGCCCCGCAGCATCAGCTGCAGCCCCATGCCGGTGAACACGATGGCGCCACAGCCGGCGGCCAGGCCATCGAGGCCATCGGTGAGGTTGGTGGCGTTGCTCTCGGCCAGGAACACGAACAGGGCCAGCGGCCAGATCAGCAACCCGAGGGTGAGCACCCGGCCGAAGGGCAGCCCCAGATCGCCGGGCACGCCGCCCCCGAGCCAGCCCCCCTGGTGGGCCCAGACCAGGAAGCCGACGGCGGCCAGGGCCTGGAGCAGCAGCTTGCCCCGGGGGCTCAGGCCCGTGTTGGTGCGGCGGGTGAGGCTGCGCCAGTCGTCGACGGCACCGATCGCCATGTAGGCCAGGGTGACCGCCGCCACCGCCAGCAGGCGGGGATCCTGCGGGCTGATCAGCCCTCCCACCAGCACCCCAACGGGCACCACAAGCAGGCCCCCCATCGTGGGCGTGCCCGCCTTGCTGTGGTGGGCCTGGGGGCCCTCATCGCGGATCACCTGGCCCAGCTTCAGGGCCCGCAGGCGGGGCACCCCGAGGGCCGCCACCCCCGCGCTGACCAGGGCCGCCACCACCAGCGGCAGGGTCAGCATGGAGTTGGCCACCAGGGCGTCGCTGGCCAGGCAGGCGGCCAACAGGATCAGGGCGAGCAGGGCCGCAGGCGTGCGGCCGTCGCGGGAGGCCATCGGAGGGGCTGCAGGGTGGTGACGGAGCGGACCGTCAGTCCTCCCAGTCTTCCTCGGAGGGCTCGTCGGCCGGGCTGTAATCCTCTTTCTCGCCCATCAGCGCCGACAGCTCCTCCTCTTCCACCGTGCTCACATCGGTGCTGGCCGTTTCCTCATCGGCCACCAGGCGGCCGCTGGCCTCCAGCAGGCTCAGCAGATCGGGCTCATCCCGCAGCGGCAGCACCGGCGCCGGCTCGTTGCGCCGGTAGCGGGTCAGGGAGGGATTGATCGTGTCGAGAATGCTCATGCCGTCAGGCTGGGTCGTCAAGGACCGACTTATTACCCTACCGCGCCGCCCATGACCCTCGCCAAGATCCTGGAAGTGGGCCGTCTCTGGTCGGCGGCCCTCGTGCTGAGCAGCCTGCTGGCCGCAGCCGCCGTCCGTTGGCCCCAGCCCCTGCCGATCCTGCCGGCGGTGGTGGCGGCCCTCGTGCTCGGGCCGCCCCTGCTCCTGGCCCTGGTGGTTCTGCTCCGCTGGCGCCTGCCGGCGGCGGACCAGGGGGGAGAATGGCCCCAGGCGACAGAATCGGTCGCCACAGAGCAGGAGCGTCACTGATGGCGGAGATGGGGCAGCAGTTGGCGGGCGGTGCACCGCCGACAGGAACGCCGCGTGCCGAGCGGGTGGTGCTCGCCTATTCCGGTGGTGTCGACACCAGCGTCTGCATTCCCTATCTCATGCGCGAGTGGGGGGTGAAGGAGGTGATCACCTTCGCCGCCGACCTGGGACAGGGCGACGAACTCGAGCCGATCCGCCTCAAGGCCCTGGCGGCCGGCGCCAGCCAGTCGCGGGTGGACGACCTGATCGATCCCTTCATCCGTGAGTTCGCCTTCCCCGCCATCCGGGCCAATGCCCTCTACGAGGGCCGCTACCCCCTTTCCACCGCCCTGGCCCGCCCCCTGATCGCCCGTCGCCTCGTGGAGGTGGCCCGGGAGGTGGGGGCCGACGCGGTGGCCCACGGCTGCACCGGCAAGGGCAACGACCAGGTGCGTTTCGATGTCGCCATCGGCGCCCTGGCCCCCGACCTCAAGGTGCTGGCCCCGGCCCGTGAGTGGGGCATGAGCCGCCAGGAGACGATCGCCTACGGCGAGCGCTGCGACATCCCGGCGCCGGTGAGCAAGAAATCCCCCTATTCGATCGACCTCAACCTGCTGGGCCGCAGCATCGAGGCCGGCCCCCTGGAGGATCCGATGGTGGAGCCGCCGGAGGAGGTCTTTGCCATGACCCGTTCGGTGGCGGACGCCCCGGCCGAGGCGCAGGTGGTGGAGATCGCCTTCGAGCAGGGCAATCCGGTGGCCATCGACGGCGAGCGTCTCGATCCGGTGGCCCTGATCCGGCGGGCCAACGCCCTGGCGGGGGCCCATGGCTTCGGCCGCCTCGACATGATCGAGAACCGGGTGGTGGGCATCAAGAGCCGCGAGATCTACGAAACCCCCGGCCTGCTGCTGCTGATCCGCGCCCACCAGGAGCTGGAGAGCCTCACCCTGGCCGCCGATGTGCTCCGCTACAAGCGCCAGATCGAGATGAGCTGGGCGGATCTGGTGTACCAGGGTCTCTGGTTCGGCCCCCTCAAGGACGCTCTTGACGGCTTCCTCGACCGCACCCAGGCGACGGTGAACGGCCTGGTACGGATCCGGCTGCAGAAGGGCAGCGCCACCGTGGTGGGACGCTCCAGCGCCAGCGACAGCCTCTATGTGCCCGACATGGCCACCTACGGGGCGGAGGATCTCTTCGATCACCGCGCCGCCGAGGGCTTCATCTACGTCTGGGGGATGCCTACGCGGTTATGGGCCGCCCGTCGTCGTGGCGACTGATCTTCTGGGTTGACCTCTCGCCCGGGCGCCCGTTGCTGTCCGGGCCGCCCAGCCGCAGGGCCCTCTTCAGGGCCTGACCCCAACCCTCCTTCCTGGCCACCGTGGGCAGCAGCAGGGGCTGGGGGCGGCCTGAGCCAGGGGGCGGGGGGCCGTCGGCGGCAGCCGGATTGAGGCTGTACAGCCGCTCCCGCAGGGCCTGGTTGTCGTCGAGCAGATGCTTCTGGTGCTCCATCACCGTGGCCAGACGCTGCTGAAACTTGCGCTCGAAGATCTCGGGCAGGTCCTCGAGCATTTCGTGCAGCGCCTTCAGTTCATCCCGGGCGGCCGCCAGCTCCATCTCGAGCTGCTGGGCCTCCGGTCCGGTGGTGGTGAGGGCGAGGCTCGAGGCCCCCGCGTCTGCCTGGGGGAGCTGGGCGGCAGGCCCATCGCCGAAGCTGAAGCTGGCCGGCGGCGGTGGCGCCAGAGGGGCCACCGGCTGGCCGGGGGTCAGCACGCTCGGTGCCGGTGTCGACGGGTTGGCGGGCCAACCGGAGGGGTTGTAGGCCGGCTGGGGCGGCACCACACGGGATGGGAGGGTTCTCTCTGGATAGGAGTCCTCCTTGTCCGAAGTTGTCATCGCCTAGCACCCATTGAGCGGACTGTAGGCCCAGCGCTCAGGGATGAACAACCGGGATCAGACCGCCGCGGGTTCGGTGGGGGCCACCTCGACGGCGGCGCCGGGGACGCTGCGGGGGGGAGGCATGGGGCCGTCCTGGATGACGGTCAGGTAGCGGATCACGTCTTCGGAGAGGCGCATGGCCCGCTCGAGCACGGCCACCTGCTGGCCATCGCCGCTGTGGTTCAGCTGCACATAGATGCCTTCCCGATGCTTGGCGATCGGATAGGCCAGCCGGCGCTTGCCGCGCATCTGGGTGTCGAGCACCTCGGCGCCGGCCTCGATCACGAGGTCGCGGTACTTGGCGACGTGGGTCTCGACTTCCTCCTCCGGAATGTCCGGCCGGAGGATGTACATGGTCTCGTAGTAAGGCTGCGTCATGGTCGCCTGGGGAGGGGCTGAGGGGCACGGAGCCTCTCAGCGACGGATCCATGAACCTATCGCAGCACCGCCGCCGCTTCGCAAGGGCCGTTCAGAAGAGCTGCATGCGCACCGCTTCCGACACGGTGGGGATGTCGGCTTCCTTGCCCCGCAGGCTCTGGACCACCGAGAACAGCACCAGCAGCAGGGTGCCGAGGAAGATCGTGTTGGAGAGGGTGCGGATGGCGAAGCCGGCGCCGAGGGGAGCCAGCACCGTGTCGAAGGCGAGGGTGAGCAGCACCAGCACGATGTCGATCAGGATCGCCTGGAGCACGTTGAAGCGGATCGGGTAGGGCACCTTGGGGTTGCGCACCACCAGCAGGAACAGCAGCAGGAACAGCACCAGGCCGCCGAAGGGAATGGCCTGCTCCAGAACCACCAGCGGCAGGGCCGGCACGGCCACCCACTGCAGCAGCGGGAACATGTCGAACAGGGCCTGGCCGAAGCGCAGGGCGTCGCTCAGGGGCAGCAGGTAGGCCAGGGCTCCTAGCAGCCGCTGCCAGATCGGAGGACCTTCCATGGGGGCTCTGGGCAAAGGCAGGACAGTGATCGCAGGCTAGGGGCCCTCCAGCCGGGCCATGGCGGCGGTCCGCATGGCGATGACCGGCATCTCCTGCAGCCCGCTCCAGAGCCTCAGGGAGGCGGCCCCCTGCTGCACCAGCATCTCGAGGCCGTCGATGGTGCGGCAGCCCTGCTGGCGGGCCAGGCGCAACAGGGCTGTGGGTCTGGGGGTGTAGATGAGGTCGTAGACGGTGGTCGCCGGTGACAGGGCCGCGATCTGGTCGGGGCGCAGGGGCGAGCGTTCCGCGGCGGCGGGATCGCCCGAGGAGGCCATGCCCACCGGCGTGGTGTTGACGACCAGATCGGCGCTCGCCAAGGCTGCGCCCAGGGGGTCCGCTGGGCCGGTGCCGTCAGGTCCCCAGACCAGGGGCACCAGGCCGGGGGCCCAGTCGGCGCAGGAGCGGATGAACGGCTCCAGGCGCGCGGCGTCGCGGCCCGCCACCTGGATGCGGTCCAGGCCCAGGTCCACCAGGCCCGCCACCACCGCCCGGGCACTGCCGCCGCAGCCCAGCACCAGTGCCTCACGGGCGGCCAGGGGCCGCAGCGGTGCCAGAAACCCCCCCACATCGGTGTTGGTGCCGAGCCAGCCGCCGCCCTCGCGTCGCACCAGGGTGTTCACGGCCCCCAGCCGCCGCGCCAGCGGCGTCAGCTCCTGCGCCAGGGCGGCCGCGGCCTGCTTGTGGGGCAGGGTGACGTTGAGGCCGCGGCAGTCGATCGCCGCCAGGGCCCGCAGCACCACGGCCAGGTCCGCCGCCGCCACCGGCAGGGCCAGGTAGGCCCAGTCGAGGCCCAGCTCGGCGATCGCCGCGTTGTGCATCGCCGGCGAGAGGGAATGGCGCACCGGATCCCCCAGCACCCCCACCAGGGCGGTGCCGCCACCGATCACCGGTGCTGTCGGGGGGGTCGCCATGGGCTCGCGCGGGCAGCTGCCGCCCGACCGTAGATCCGCCGGATCCCAGGCTCCGACAGGCCGCCGGCCCCGTCCCGGTACGGCACCGGTTCGGGAACCACCCCTCGCCTGGGTCAACCCCTGGTGCGGAAGATGGCGGAAGCCAGAAATTCATTCACACCAGGAGTTGGTCATCCATGGGCAAGGTCGTCGGTATTGACCTCGGCACCACGAACAGTTGCGTCGCCGTGATGGAGGGCGGCAAGCCCACGGTGATCGCCAACGCTGAGGGCTTCCGCACGACGCCGTCGGTGGTCGCCTACACGAAGAACCAGGACAAGCTGGTCGGGCAGATCGCCAAGCGCCAGGCGGTCATGAACCCGGAGAACACCTTCTATTCCGTCAAGCGTTTCATCGGCCGCCGGGTCGATGAGGTCAACGAGGAGTCGAAGGAAGTCAGCTACGGCGTCGAGAAGGCCGGCTCCAACGTCAAGATCAAGTGCCCGGTGCTCAGCAAGCAGTTCGCCCCCGAGGAGATCTCGGCCGAAGTGCTGCGCAAGCTGGCTGAAGATGCCGGCAAGTACCTGGGTGAAACCGTCACCCAGGCGGTGATCACCGTCCCCGCCTACTTCAACGATTCCCAGCGCCAGGCCACCAAGGACGCCGGCAAGATCGCCGGCCTTGAAGTGCTGCGGATCATCAACGAGCCCACGGCCGCGGCCCTGGCCTACGGCCTGGATCGCAAGAGCAACGAGCGCATCCTGGTGTTCGACCTCGGCGGCGGCACCTTCGACGTCTCCGTGCTGGAAGTGGGCGACGGCGTCTTCGAGGTGCTCTCCACCAGCGGTGACACCCACCTGGGCGGCGACGACTTCGACAAGGTGATCGTTGATCACCTGGCCGACAACTTCAAGGCCAACGAAGGCATCGACCTGCGCCAGGACAAGCAGGCCCTGCAGCGCCTCACCGAGGCGGCCGAGAAGGCCAAGATCGAACTCTCCAGTGCCACCCAGGCCGAGATCAATCTGCCCTTCATCACCGCCACCCCCGAAGGTCCCAAGCACCTCGACCTCACCCTCACCCGGGCCAAGTTCGAGGAGCTCGCCTCCAAGCTGATCGACCGCTGCCGGGTGCCGGTGGAGCAGGCCCTCAAGGACGCCAAGCTTTCCACAAGCGAGCTCGACGAGATCGTCATGGTGGGTGGTTCCACCCGCATCCCCGCGGTGCTGGAGCTGGTCAAGCGGATCACCAACAAGACCCCCAACCAGACGGTCAACCCGGATGAGGTGGTGGCCGTGGGTGCCGCCATCCAGGGCGGTGTGCTCGCCGGCGAAGTCAAGGACATCCTGCTGCTCGACGTCACCCCGCTCTCCCTGGGTGTGGAAACCCTCGGTGGCGTGATGACCAAGATGATCACCCGCAACACCACCATCCCCACCAAGAAGTCGGAGGTGTATTCCACCGCCGTCGACGGCCAGACCAACGTGGAGATCCATGTGCTCCAGGGCGAGCGCGAGATGGCTTCCGACAACAAGTCGCTGGGCACCTTCCGCCTCGACGGCATCCCCCCGGCCCCCCGCGGCGTGCCCCAGATCGAGGTCACCTTCGACATCGATGCCAACGGCATCTTGAGTGTCACCGCCAAGGACAAGGGCAGCGGCAAGGAGCAGAGCATCTCCATCACCGGGGCCTCCACCCTCAGCGACAACGAAGTCGACAAGATGGTGAAGGATGCGGAGGCCAACGCCAGCGCCGACAAGGAGAAGCGCGAGAAGATCGACCTGAGGAACCAGGCCGAGACCCTCATCTACCAGTCCGAGAAGCAGCTGGGCGAACTGGGCGACAAGGTGGGCGCCGAGGACAAGGCCAAGGTGGAGGGCTTCTCCGCCGACCTCAAGGAAGCCCTTGAGAAGGACGACAGCCCGGCCATCAAGGCCAGCCTCGAGCAACTCCAGCAGGCCCTCTATGCGGCCGGTGCCTCCGTGTACCAGCAGGCCGGGGCCGAGGGTGCTCCCGCCGGCGCCGCCCCCGGCGGCAATGGCAACGGCAGCGCCGCCGCCGCCGATGACGTCATCGACGCCGAGTTCACCGAGAGCAAGTGAGTTCTGGGCCGATCGGCCCGGATCCATCCGCACCAAGCCCCCCTCGGGGGGCTTTTTTCATGGGTCGTTGCGGCGTTCAGGCGCCGAGGGGGCCGGCCTCGATCCGCTCGGCCACCCAGGCGGCGCTGGCCGGCGCCAGCAGCAGGCCGTTGCGGTAGTGGCCGGCCGCCAGCAGCAGCCCCGCGGCCGGCTGCTCCAGCAGGGGTGCCGGCCGGCCCACCGGTCTCGGCCGCAGGCCCTGCCAGTGGCGCACCACCGTGGCCCCCCGCAACCACTCCGGTGCCGCACCGCCCAGCTGGCGCAGCTGGCTGAGCTGGTCGGGGTCGGCCGTGCCGCCGGGTTCCAGGGTCGCCCCCAGCCACAGTCTCCGGCCGCCCTCCAGGTCCGGGCGGGGCACCAGATTGACGCCGCGCCACACCACCGTCCCCGGCCAGCTGGTGGGCAGGGGGGCCGCCAGTTCCAGCTCCAGGGCCTGGCCCAGCACCGGCTCCAGCGCCCAGCGGTTGCCGTCGCCGCCGGTGACCGCCCCCAGCAGGTCGCCTGCGCCGGTCCCTGCCGCCAGCACCACCCAGGCCGCCTGCTCCGCGCCGCCACCGGCCAGCTCCACCCGCCAGCCACCCCGCTCGGGCTGGAGGGCCACGGCCGCGTCTCCCCGCAGCGCAAGTCCCCGCTGCCGGCCGTCCGCCGCCAGGGCGGCCAGGGCGGCGGCGGGATCGAGCTGGCCATCCCGGCCGCAGTGCAGCCCCTCCAGGCAGGGCTGGGGCAGGGTGGGCTGGAGCGGCTCCAGCCGTTGTCGATCCCACCGTTCCAGGGGCAGGCCCAGGGCCCGTTTGCGCGCTCCCAGCGCCGCCAGTCGTTCCTGCTCGTCGCCATCGGCGGCCAGCAGCAGCACCCCGGCCCGATAGGGGATCGGATGTCCCCGTTGCGCCAGCTCGCGGCGCCACTGGCTCCAGAGCTCCAGGCTGCGCTGTCGCAGCTCCCAGGCCCGGCCCCGGTCGCGATGGAAGCTGTCGGCCATCAGCACGCCGAGGGCGGCCCGGCTGCCGCTGCGCTGCACGCCCCCGGGGTCGCCACCCGGTCGATCCCCGGCCAGGGCCGGATCCAGCAGCAGCACCTGGTGGCCCCGGCACTGGAGCCACCAGGCGCAGGCCAGGCCCACAATCCCAGCCCCCACCACGATGACCGTGCTGGGGGCGGCGCCGGTTGGCGGCCCTTGCGGTGGGCTGGCTTCAGGCGTCGGCGTTGCTCACCGAGACCGGCTGGGGAGCAGGGGTGGTCGGCGAGGGGGCCGGGGGCACGGCGTTGGACAGTTTGTCTTCGGCGGCGAAGGCTTTCGCCATGGCAACGGCCTCGGCCGGGATCACCTCGGCGTAGGCGCTGAAGCCGGTGGCCACCTTGATGTAGTCCTTGCGGAGGTTCTCGCCGTCCTGGAGCCGGGCGGCCTCATCCAGCTTGGCGAGAGAGGTCTTCAGTTTGGTGGCCCGCTTGCCGGCCTCGGCCCGGTCGGCCGGCAGCAGGCGCTGGCTGATGTAGAGCATCTGGCGACCCAGATCCTGCATCGGACCGTGGATCAGGTTGCGGGTGAAGACCCAGTTGCGGTCGTTGACCAGATCGGCCAGTTCGGGCAGGCGCTCCTTCGAGGCCAGGAACCCTTCGGCCTGACGGGCGATCAGGGTCATGTCGGCGGGGCTGATCGTCGGGGGCTTGCGGGTCTGGTCGCCCGAGCAGGCCACCAGCGACACGCTGAGCAGCAGGGCCACGGCGAGCAGGGCGAGGCGGCGCAGGCCAGCCATCAGGGCGATGGGGGCGGGGATCGACGCGACGGCCATGGGACGGTGCTGTGACGTGGCTGGTGCCGTGACTTTACCGGCCCGCCTGCGCCACCATGACGGTTCCGACCTCGCTCCGTTCCGGAATCATCGATGCGGTCCCCCACGGCGATCCTGCAGCTGATCTGTCCCGATCGGCCAGGGCTGGTGAGCGAACTCTCGGGCTGGGTGGCCGCCAACGGCGGCAACATCCTCCACGCCGATCACCACACCGATGCGGGGGCGGGGCTGTTCCTGAGCCGGATCGAATGGGCCCTGGAGGGCTTTGGCCTGCCCCGCGAGGCGATCGTGCCGGCGGTGGCGGCCCTGGCGGGGCGCCTCGGCGGTGAGGGCCAGGTGCATGTCTCCGATGCCCTGCCCCGGGTGGCGATCTTTGCCAGCCGTCAGGACCACTGCCTGGTGGACCTTCTCTGGCGCACCCGCTCCGGGGAACTGCCGATGCTGGTGCCCCTGGTGGTCTCCAACCACCCGGATCTGGCGGCGCTCGCGGCTGATTTCGGTGCCCGTTTCGTGCACCTGCCGATCACGGCGGCCTCCCGCTCGGAGGTGGAGCAGGCCCAGCTGGCCCTGCTTGAGGAGGAAGGGATCGAGCTGGTGGTGCTGGCCAAGTACATGCAGGTGCTCAGCCCGGCGTTCCTGGCCCGCTTCTCCCAGGTGATCAACATCCACCACTCCTTCCTGCCCGCCTTCCAGGGGGCCCAGCCGTACCACCGCGCCTGGGAGCGCGGCGTCAAGCTGATCGGCGCCACGGCCCACTTCGTCACCGAGGAGTTGGACGGGGGCCCGATCATCGAGCAGGCCACCATGCACGTGGGCCACCGGGACGAGGTGGAGGACCTGATCCGCAAGGGCCGCGACACCGAACGGCTGGCCCTGGCCCGGGCGGTGCGCCTGTTTCTGCGGCGACAGGTGATGGTCTACCGCGGCCGAACCGCTGTGTTTGATTGAGCCTTCCCCCGGGACCCGCCGTCGGTCCCCCGTTGCCGCCGCCGCCCCGGTGATCCGTTTTTCCGCCCTCGACGACCGCCTGCTGGCCCATCGGCCGGCCACCGCCACACCGTTGGGCTGGCGCTGTTTCCAGCTGGGGATGTTCCTGCTGGCCAGCAGTGCCTTTCTGGGTGGCCTGGCCCTGCTGCTGGCCCTGATCCTGGGCAGCCGCGGCCGCCGCCCGGTCCTGGACGACCGGGTCAATGCTGTGCTTCTGGTGGCGGCGCTGCTGATGGTGCTGGGCTGCTTCCGGGCCGCGAGCAATGGGCTGGCCTGGCTGGGGATGGGCAACTGGCTGCCCTTCTTCTGGGGCTTCTGGGGCTTCCAGGTGTATCTCGGTACCCCCGCCGCCCGCCGCCGGGTGGCCCTGGCCCTGGTCGCTGGCACGGTGCCGGTGATCCTCACCGGCCTGGGCCAGCTCTGGTGGGGCTGGAGCGGACCGTTCCAGGCGCTGGGGGGCCTGATCATCTGGCACATCAAGGCCGGCGGCAATCCGCCGCAGCGGCTGGCGGGCCTGTTCGATTACGCCAACATCGCCGGGGCCTGGATGGTCCTGGCCTGGCCCTTCACCCTGGCGGCCCTGCTCGAAGCCCGCCGGGGCTGGCGGCGCCGGGGTGTGGTGCTGGTGATCGCCGCCAGCTTGGTGGCGGCGGTGTTCCTCACTGATTCCCGCAATGCCTGGGGGGCCCTGCTGCTGGCGGTGCCCCTGGTGGCGGGGCCGCTCAGCTGGGTGTGGCTGCTGCCGGTGCTGCTGGTGGTGCTGGCGGTGATCGGCCTGGCCACCCTGCCCTGGGTGCCGGCCACCCCGCAGGAGCTGGCCCGCCAGTTGGTGCCCGAGGCGATCTGGGGCCGGCTGATCGACCTGGACTCCGGCGGCCAGCGTCCGCTGGCGATCACCCGCCTGGCCCAGTGGCAGGTGGCCGTGGGGCTGATCGCCGAACGGCCCTGGCTGGGCTGGGGGGCGGCCGCCTTCAGCATCATCTACCCGATGCGCACCGGCTTCTGGCACGGCCATCCCCACAACCTGCCGATCGATCTGGCCTTGAGCCACGGGGTGCCGGTCGCGGTGCTTGTGGTGGGGCTGGTGCTGTGGTTGCTGGGCCGGGCCGGCTGGCTGGGCATGGCCGGCGGCAGCCTGTTCGATCGGGCCTGGTGGGCGGCGACCCTGGTGCTGGTGGCCCTGCACGCCACCGACATCCCCCTCTACGACAGCCGGGTCAATGTGGCGGGCTGGGTGCTGCTGGCGGGTCTGCGCTGCTATCGCCAGCCAGCGCCTCCTGCCGGTGCCTGAGCAGGGTGGCCGGCGGTAGGGGCCCCTCCAGATGGGTCCAGGGCAGCACCCTCTCCTCAGCCCAGGTGGCGTGGACCACCTCCTCCCAGGGGGGCGGCAGCGGCAGAGGGAACGGCAGATCCGCGGGGGCGGCCACCTCCCCGGCCCGGGCCGCCCGGTAGGCCGTCTTCCAGCCGCCCTGGCTGTCGTGCTGGCCCCGCGCCGCGGCGATCACCGGCGCCAGGCGGCGGTCGCTGCGGGAGAGCAGGGCCTGGATGACGCTCCAGCCATAGCTCTCCGGTCGCAGCTCGATGCCCTTCGGCTGCAGGCGCCGCGCCAGCCGCTGCAGACGCTTCTGGGCCTCCGGGCGCACCCCCTGCCACTGGAAGGGGGTGTGGGCCTTGGGCACGAAGCTGCTCACCCCGAGGCTGAGCCGCAGCCCCGGGGTGGCCTTCTTCAGGGCCAGCAGCAGGTCGGCGGTGGCTTCGATGTCGGCGTCCTCCTCGCTGGGCAGCCCGGCCATGCCATAGAGCTTCAGGCCGCTGAGGCCCCCCTCCCTGGCGTAGCGGGCGGCGGCGAAGATCTCCTCGCCGCTCAGTTTCTTGTTGACCACCCGGCGCATGCGTTCGCTGCCGCTTTCGATGGCGATCGTGAGTGACTTGCTGCCCCGCCGGGCGAGGATCCGCCCCAGCTGGGGGGTCACGGTGGCGGCACGCACCGAGCTGACGCTGACCCGGGTGCCCTCGAAACGGTCCTGATCGAGCCAGGTGAGCAGGTCGCCGAACTGGGGGTGCTGGGTCACCGAAGCCCCCAGCAGGCCGAGCCGCTGGGTCACCGCCAGCCCCGTTTCCACCGCCGGGATCAGGCCGTCGTCGAGGGAGGCGGTGCGAAAGGGCAAGGTGAGATAGCTGGCCAGACAGAAGCGGCAGAGCTCCGGGCAGCTGCGGGCCACCTCCACCATGTGGATCGAGGGCCAGGCCGCCTCCGGCGTGATCACCGTGGAATGGCTCAGGGTGTTGCCGCGCCAGGTCTGCTTGGCGATGGTGGCCGGCAGGTCGGCGGCAGTGGGCTCCACCGCCAGCAGGGCGCCATCGGCGTCGTAGCGGGGGGCGTAGAGCGCCGGCACGTAGACCCCGGGAACCCGGGCCAGTTGCCGCAGGCGTTCGGGGCGGGGCAGGGCGCGGCCGGCCAGGAGCGCGTCGATGAAGGCCGGCAGCAGCAGCTCGCCGTCGCCGAGCAGCACCACGTCGAAGAAGGGGGCCAGGGGTTCGGGGTTGGCGGTGAGCACCGGGCCGCCGCCGAACACGATCGGGTCGTCCTCCCCCCGCTGGTGGCTCCAGAGGGGGATGCCCTGGCGCTCGAGCAGGTCGAGCAGCACCGGTCCGTCCAGCTCCCAGCTGAGCGACAGGCCGAACAGGTCGCAGTGGCGGTGCGGCGGATCCCCCTGATCGGTGAACAGCCGGCGCACGTCCAGGTCGCTGCGACGCGCCAGGCTGGCCCACACCACCTGATACCCCAGGCTGGTGATCCCCACCGAATAGCTGCTCGGGAAGGCCAGCACGGTGCGCAGGGCATCGGCGACAGGCTGGGCCGGCTCAAACAGCAGGGTTTCCTGGTTCAGGGGGGCGGCGGCACTGGGAGTTCCAGCGTGTCACTCCAGCCGACGCGGTGGCGTCTCCCTATGCTCGGGCCCTTTACGACAGCCGTCATGCCCACGCTGCCGAGTTCCGTTGAGATCCTCCTCGGCATCCTGGTGCTGTTCGGCGGTGGGGAACTGTTCGTGGCCGGTTCCGTCGCCCTGTCCCTGCTTCTGGGCATTCCCCAGCTGGTGATCGGCCTGACGGTGGTGTCCCTGGGCACCAGCACCCCGGAACTGTTCGTGAGCGTGCTGTCCACATTCAATGGCGATGCCGACCTGGCCGTCAGCAATGTGGTGGGCAGCAACATCTTCAACATCCTGGTGGTGCTGGGCGCCAGCGCGGCCATCGTTCCCCTGCGCGTCAGGAGCCGTCTGGTGCGGCGGGACGTGCCCCTGCTGCTGGGGATCTCGATGGCCGTCTGGGGCATGGCCTCGGGGGGCCGGCTCACCTGGCAGGCGGGGGTGGCGCTGCTGTTCGCGACGGTGGCCAATCTCGTCTGGGAGATCCGCACCGCCTCGGAGGATTCCGAGGACGACGAGGACAACGAAGCGGAGCGGGCCACCCCGCTGGTGGCCGGCCTGAAGCTGGCCGCCGGCCTGGTCTTGCTGGTGCTCGGCTCCCAGCTGCTGGTGAAGGGGGCCACCACCGCGGCCGTGGCCCTGGGGGTGAGCCAGACGGTGATCGGCCTGACGATCGTGGCGGCCGGCACCTCGATGCCGGAACTGGTCACCTCCGTGGTGGCCGCCTACCGGGGCAAAGCCGACCTGGCCATCGGCAACGTGGTGGGCAGCAACCTGCTCAACCAGATCGTGATCCTGGGGCTCTGCGCCGTGCTCTCCGGCGGCAAGGGTCTGGCGGTGGACCCGGTGATGGTGAGCCGCGACCTGCCGATCATGGTGGCCACCACCCTGGCCTGCCTGCCGATCTTCTGGAGCAACGGGACGATCAGCCGCCTCGAGGGCTGGCTGCTGCTGGGTCTTTACGGGCTCTATCTGGTGGAGCAGGTCCTGGCGGCCACCGCCGGCGGTGAGATCGTCGACAACACCTTCCGGTTCGTGGTGTTGGTGGCGGTGCTGCCCCTGCTGATGGTGTTCCTGGTCTGGCAGGTGCTGCGCTGGAAGCAGCAGCGCAAGCTCCTGGCCGTTCAGGGGGGCGACTAGGAACGGGGAGGCTCGGGCCGTGTGCTCGCGTCGCTGGGCCCTTGCGGTCAGCGGCGGTAGCGTTTGGCCATGGTCTCCGCCTCCGCACAGCCGTTCGTACCGCCCGCGATTCCCTGGCGTGATCCCCAAGCGCTGTCGCCGCTGCCGAAGCTCGGCCCCGGCCTGGATCCGGAGGACTGTACCCAGGCCCTTGCACGCCTCTGTGCCGACGCCGAGGTGATCGCGGTGCTGGCGTTCGGCTCGCGGGCCCGGGGCGAGGCGCGCCCCGATTCCGACCTTGACCTGGCGGTGATCGTGGGTCGCGCCCAGCTCACCCCCGCCGAGAAGGCTGCCTGCTGGCAGCGCTTTCGAGAGGCCCTCGGGCCCCTCGGTGTGCGGGTCGACCTGGTGGTGGCCGGGGCCGCCGACGCCGAACGGTTGAGTGGCTCGCGCTGGCATGTGTTCGGCGATGTGGCCCGCGAGGGGAAGGTGCTCTATGTCGCCGGCTGAGGACGCGGTCCTGCTGCTGGCGATCGTGCGCCGCCATCTGCGCACCTTGCGCATCGGGCTCGATCCTGAGTATCCGGAGGAGGACTGGGGCTTCACCGCCCAGCAGGTGGTGGACGAGCTGCTCAAGGCCTGGATCGTGCTGAGCGATCGCCGGCCTCCAAGGGTGCACGAACTGAGCGACCTGGCCTCTGTGGCGGGACAGGTTCTGGAGCCGCGCCTGGCGGCGCTGCAGGAGTTCGCTGTGGAGGCCCGCTACGAGGCAGGTCCCTTCCCGCTGCCGGCCGAGCGATCGGAGCTGTTGGCTCTGCTGGAGGCCGAACTGGAACGCTGCGAGCGGGCTGTGGGGGGGATCGGCTGATCGGCCAGCCCGCGGGTACCCGGGTTCAGCGCTTCAAGGGTGACGCTGAAAGGAGCTTCGTGACCAGGCTTTTCCGTCCAAACCGGCCCCAATCCGGCGAGATTGGGTTCAACCACTCCCTGGATGGAGCGCTGACGGGTCGCGAGGTTGGGCTACGGCAGCAAAATGTTCCTCCTGGTCTGCCTAAGTCGAAGGGGTTATGTGGCGATGAAAGTGAACCCAGGCCTTGTCAAGGGTTTTGCGGCGTTGGCCTCAGGGCAACTCGAACTTATGCTTCCGACGGAGGAAGATTCGGGGCTTAGATGGTTCCGCCTAAGAAGCGTTCGAAGGATCGGAAAACCAAGCCAAGGCCATGCGAAGATTCGCCAGAAACTCTTTCAAGTGTTGATTGACATATCTTGAATTTCTCTGATTGATTACCCAAATCGGCGAAGGTATTTGGACGATATGTAGATATTCGGGCTATGTTGTCGGCACGCTGACACTATGCTCGTGAGTATAAGCCCTAGATCTCGCTTATCCTAGCGTTCTCAAGTCCGGCATAGAAGTAGTGGCCAAGGTTAATTTGCCGTAGCGTTACATCTATGGCTTCTGCGTTTCCTGCCTTTCAGGGCCGGCCATCATCTCGCCCCGTAGGGCAGTTTGTAGCAACTGCTACATGTAGATATCGGGTCCGATAACCACTGTTCACGACGAACACATCTGCCATGAACTGACTGCGGTGGCTAGAGTTAGCTTGGCAACACGGAGGTGGTTATCGGACAAAAGCAGGAGCGCCGCCGTGGTTCTCGGAAACCATCCAATTAGCGTTGTACGGGCCCAAGGCAGCTGCAAACCATCAGCGAAGCCACTTAGCGTCAATGCTCGAACCCATAGCCCTTCGCTTGCGCGCTGGAAGTTCGTGGCCTAAAATAGTCATCTGATCGGCCGCGAGCAATCGCACAATTCATCAAGCAATTCTCAACCAACTTGCGATCCAATGCGCGTACGAGAGATATCCGAGCAAGAAGTCTATGCAATCTGCACTCGGGAAGAATCTCATTTCTTTGACAGGAAGGCATGCGGGATTCGGGGCGCAAAGGTGCAAAAGATATCTGTTGCGCTTGCAAATGCGGATGGAGGGGAGTTTGTAATTGGAGTTTCGGATGACAAGGAGGAGCCTGACCCCATCAAAAGATGGAATGGGTATGGATCCATAGAAGAAATAAATAGCGCACTACAAGCAATATTTGAAATCAAGCCATCCCTTGAACTAAGATACGAGATCCTGGTTGCATGCGGCTTTCCTGGTCATGTTCTGGCTGTAAGCATTGAGAAGTCCGGCAATGTTCATAGCACTGCAGACAATACAGTCTACCAAAGATATGGAGCACAGTCTCTGCCCATAAAGGATCCCCAAAAGATTGCTGAGCTTGCATTTGCTAAAGGAGCCTCGTCCTATGAAGATGTCATTCTCAAAGAGATTCCAGCCGAATTAATCGTCGACTCCTCGGAGCTGGAAAGCTTTCTTGTCGAGTATGCGCCCAAGATCGATCCTCTTGAATTCTGTATTAACCAAAATCTTCTTGACTTTAAGAGCTGGCTACCCCGTGTTGCGAGCACTCTTCTCTTCCATCCAGCCCCAAGTGGTTCAGTCCCTCGGAAGTGCGGGATCAAAATCACTCGATATGAGACAAAAGAAGATGACCCAGAGAGAGATCACTTGGCGGAACAGATCACCGTCGAAGGGCCATTGTATCAACAAATTCATCAGGCAACAGCGGGAGTAGTTAAGCTAATGGAATCAGTGCAGATATGGACCCCAGATGGTCTAAAGAGTGCCAAATATCCCCCTGAGTCGATATGGGAAGTGTTGGTCAACGCAGTCATCCATAGGGATTATTCTATATCTGATGATATACAAGTTTTCATATTCGACAATCGTATCGAGATTCTGAGTCCCGGACGCCTGCCGGGCTATGTGACAGTTGACAATATCCTGGACGCAAGATTCTCCCGAAATCCCAAGATCGTGCGGACATTAAATCGCTACAAAGATGCGCCAAATAAGGACTTGGGCGAAGGGTTGAATACTGCGTTTCAAAAAATGAAAGAGTGGGGGCTTAAAGAGCCAATTATTTCTGAAGATGGAAATTATGTAAAGGTTATTCTTCCCCACACACCATTGGCAAAGCCAACTGAAGCTATTTTGAGCTTTCTGGCAAGCCACGACCGGATTACCAATAAGCAGGCTCGTGAGATAACTGGGATCAAGTCTGAGAATCTTGTCAAGATTGAGTTTTACAAGCTTCGGGACGCAGGGATCCTGGAACGGATACCTGGCTTGGCCGCAGCAAAGTCGGCGTGGCAACTTACCAGTAAGGGTAGACAAGAAGTTGAGAAGTACAAGTAATCAGTTTGGCACCGAGCCGTACAACAACCAGATTCAGAAGACGGTAGCTGATGCTGATTTCTATGCTGAGATCCTTGCCCGCTTCTGATCTGGAGCGTTAGCTCAAGCGTTCACTTCACATTTCTCAACCGACCGGAACGGCCCACCCAGCCATTGCGTAGGCGGTAAGAAATGTCCCCGGGAGCAAGCCAGGTAGGGTTTTCCTTGGCCCTGAGCGAATTACCGATGCGTGCCCCACTCTCCTTGGCTGTCGCTGGCCTTCTGGCCATAAGCCTCCCGGCTGGAGTCGGACTGGCCCAGACCGCGATCGAGAGTCAAAGGGTCACGTTTCGAGCCGGAGTTGATTCCACCCTGCTGAAGGGCCAGCTCAAGGGCGACCAGACCGTCGATTACAAACTGCGCGCCGGCGCCGGTCAGACCCTGACCGTGGAACTCAAGGGTTCCAACCCGCAGAATTACTTCAACGTGATGGCGGCCGGGACCGACACGGCCCTGTTCATCGGCAGCAGCTCCGGCAATCGCTTCCGGGGCCTCCTGCCCAGCGATGGCGATGTCAGGGTGAGGGTGTATCTGATGCGGCCGGCGGCGCGCCGCAACGAAACGAGCACCTACAGCCTCAAGGTGGGGATCAGCGGTGCTCCCCTCGCCCCCGTGCCCGCGTCCCGCGATGCGTTGATCCCAGGCACGCCGTACCACGCCTCTGCGGAGGTGCCCTGTGGGTCTGGGAGCAGCGGTAAGGGCACCAGCTGCAAGGCGTCCGTGATCCGCCGGGCCAACAACAGCGCCACGGTGGTGGTGATGAACCCCGAGGGCCAGAAGCGTCAGTTCCTGTTCGTGAAGGGCAAGGCTGTTGCTTCCGATCAGCCCGAGAAGCTCTCCGTGCAGCAGCGCGGCGATGTGTCGGTGCTGCTGCTTGGGGAGAACTTTGAGCGCTATGAGATCGTCGACGCCCTGGTGGTGGGGGGCTGAGGCCTCAGTTCATGGTGGGGGATCGAGCCGTGAATCGCGGTTCTACATCCTTTTCGCCCCCTACACCTCCGCCAGCACCTTCTCCTCCTCCGCCACGCTCACCACCCGCCCGGCATCCTCGAAGCCATCGATCTGGTCGAAGTTGAGGTAGCGGTAGAGCTGGTCGGAGAGGGGATCGATCTTGGCCGCCGCGATCTCCAGGTACTCGGCCGGGCTGGGGATGCGGCCCAGCAGGGCACACACCGCCGCCAGTTCGGCGCTGCCCAGGTACACCTGGGCGCCGTTGCCGAGGCGGTTGTTGAAGTTGCGGGTGCTGGTGGAGAACACGGTGGTGTTGTCCTCCACCCGGGCCTGGTTGCCCATGCACAGGGAGCAGCCGGGCAGCTCCATGCGGGCGCCGGCGGTCTCGAACTTGGCGGTGTAGCCCTCGGCCCGCAGCACCTCGTCGTCCATGCGGGTGGGGGGACACACCCACAGCCGGGTGGCGCTGGTGCCGGCCCCGTCCATCACCGTGGCGGCGGCGCGGTAGTGGCCGATGTTGGTCATGCAGGAGCCGATGAACACCTCGTCGATTCGGTCGCCCGCCACCTCGCTGAGCAGCTTTACGTTGTCCGGGTCGTTGGGGCAGGCCAGGATCGGTTCGCTCAGTTCGTCCAGGTTGATGTCGATCACCGCCGCGTACGCGGCGTCGGCATCGGCCTCCATCAGCACCGGATCGGCCAGCCAGGCCTCCATCGCCTTGATCCGGCGCGCCATGGTGCGGGCATCGCTGTAGCCCCGGGCGATCATGTTCTTGAGCAGCGCCACGTTGCTGCGCAGGTATTCGCTCACCGTCTCGACGCTCAGCTTGATCGTGCTGCCGGCGCAGGAGCGCTCGGCGGTCGCGTCCGTCAACTCAAACGCCTGCTCCAGCTTCAGGTCGGGGAGCCCTTCGATCTCCATGATCCGGCCGCTGAAGATGTTCTTCTTGCCGGCCTTCTCCACCGTCAGCAGGCCCTGCTGGATGGCCACATAGGGGATGGCGTTGACCACGTCCCGCAGGGTGACGCCGGGCTGCAGCGAACCGGAGAAGCGCACCAGCACCGACTCCGGCATGTCGAGGGGCATGGCGCCGATGGCGGCCGCGAAGGCCACCAGACCGGAGCCGGCCGGGAACGAGATGCCGAGCGGGAAGCGGGTGTGGCTGTCGCCGCCGGTGCCCACCGTGTCCGGCAGGAGCATGCGGTTGAGCCAGCTGTGGATGATGCCGTCGCCCGGGCGCAGGGCGACGCCGCCCCGGGAGCTGATGAAGTCGGGCAGTTCGGCGTGGGTCCTGAGGTCGACCGGCTTGGGGTAGGCGGCGGTGTGGCAGAAGCTCTGCATCACCAGGTCGGCGGAGAAGCCCAGACAGGCCAGCTCCTTCATCTCGTCGCGGGTCATCGGCCCGGTGGTGTCCTGGCTGCCGACGCTGGTCATCAGCGGTTCGCAGCTCGTGCCGGGGCGCACGCCCGCCAGGCCGCAGGCCTTGCCCACC
>Ga0247843_1001321_pt1 | contig 51172 bp, 38 predicted proteins | sample LaCruzMarch2017__FD_192420 | JGI IMG/M metagenome (GOLD analysis project Ga0247843, IMG submission 192420) | Freshwater microbial communities from meromictic Lake La Cruz, Castile-La Mancha, Spain - LaCruzMarch2017_8m | ecosystem: Environmental > Aquatic > Freshwater > Lake | place: Spain...
GGGGCGTGTGCACAAACTGATGGATAACGCTAATCGCGTTACCCACAGCTTGAACACACTTGCTGGCTTCTCGCCCACATACCCACAAGCTCAACAAAGGTATTTTTGATTATTATTTTAAAAGACTAAGATCTCCTAAATCTTTTTAAGATCGTGGTCTTGACAGAGGGGCGCACTTTACTTGCTCCAAATACAGTAGAATTAAAATCCTTCGTTCAGGGACGTGATATTTACCAAACATCCATTGCAGCATCACAAAATAGTGGGTTGATAGATTTAATTTCAGTCTGTTCTTGTCCGGAAAAATATTCGTGTAAACATGCTGTAGCACTTTTATACCATTATCAGTCATCTCAATCTGATGAAGAAGAACAGCCTGTATATTTACAAAATTGGTTTAGGTCAATTAACCAATCATTTGACGAAAATCAAAATGTTGATGCTGTCGATAATACCTTTGGTCTATATTACTTTTTGCATCATATCGCGATAAATGTCCCGGAAATATCGGTAGGTCTAGAGATCATTAGACATTTAAAGGCAGGTGGATTGGGTGGGAAAACGAGATTTTCAAGCAGCAGTGTTGTGCATAAAAGGCATTTGCTTCAAGTGGATCATGCTCTGATTCGTGAGCTTGAAGTAAGTCAACGGATGAGAAATTCCTTTGCCTTTGATGGCAAATACAAATTAGCTCTAGAAGCTGATGAAAAAATATTAAAGCAAATCATTGAAACCGGCCGTTGTTTTTGGCATAACGATCAAAAACTAACATTATCTTTAGCCGAGCCCAAGTCAGCGCAATTAATATGGATGACTGATAAGGATGGTGCCCAGCAACTAAAGTTAAATGGTGACCGCGATGGTATACAATTTTTCTTTATTGAAAATCTTTGGGGATATGATCCAAGCGATGCCAGTATTTTTCCTGTTCAACAATCCCTATCTATCAAGATAATAAAAAATCTTCTAGGTATGCCAAGTGTGCAAGCAGAACATACTCATTTTGTTTCCAATTTTTTGGATAAAACCCCTGTTTTGAAAGCATTAGCCCCTCCTAAGGCGATTGCCGTTACAACATTGACGGATGTACTTCCCATTCCTCACCTGCGTTTTCTATCGAAAGATTGCAAGGAAAGAACCCGAAATGGCATGGAGCAATATACCATGGCAATGGCAGAGCTTAGTTTCGATTATCAAGGAATGCTTATTCCCTGGCAGAGAATTGATTCTGATTTTAAATTTTTACGTAATCATGAACGCATTACTATTAAACGTGACTTAATTTCTGAAAAAAAAGCAATAGAGACTTTACGTCAAGCTAAAGCTTTTCCTCTGAATGAGACGCATTACATCAATAAAGCATTGAGAGATTTTTCTTTTTGCTTTTGTTTAAACATGGTTGAGAACATGTGTTTGGAATTTGATAAATATGTGGTTCCAAAATTAAAAGCCATGGGGTGGATCATTGAATATGATGCCGATTATCCCTATTGCGTTGTGCAAGATGATGATCACAGTTGGTATTCTTCGATAGAGGAAAGTCAGGAAAGCAATTGGTTTGATGTTGAGCTGGGTATCGATGTGAATGGTAAAAAAGTGAATTTATTGCCTATCCTGAAAAATATATTAAGTGATTACGATATCCATGAGCTGGAAAATATGGAGGGAAGCACTTATATAAGGGTTGATGAAAAGCATCTTGTACTAATGCCGATTGAGAGGATATCGGCCATTTGTAAAACATTGGTCGAAATACTTCATGGTAATGGCTTGGACAATGAGAAGTTGCATTTGTCTAAATATGAGTCGACAAGATTATTGGAAATTGAAGCCGCTATTGGCGCTAGTGAATTGAGATGGTTTGGTGGTGAGCGTCAGCGCTCTCTTGCTGCAAAGCTTGGCAATTTTTCAGGAATTAACGCAATTACCCCTCCTACAGGATTTTTAGCAGAATTAAGGCACTATCAGCAAGAAGGCTTAAGTTGGTTACAGTTTTTAAGAGAATATAAACTCGGGGGAATTTTAGCCGATGACATGGGTTTGGGTAAAACCATTCAAACGCTGGCACATATCAGTTGTGAAAAAGCCTCAGGACGCATGCAAACGCCGTGTCTTGTAGTGGCACCAACCAGTCTGATGTTTAATTGGCAGATGGAAGCTGCAAAATTTGCGCCTGATTTAAAAGTCTTATTATTGCATGGTAGCAAAAGAAAAGATTATTTTGGCGATCTATTGGATTATGATTTGATATTGACGACCTATCCACTGATTGTTAGGGATAAAGCGTTGTTGCTTAAGCATGAATTTCATCTTCTGATTTTAGATGAGGCACAATATATTAAAAATTCCAAGACCATTTCTACCCAAGTTGCTTTGCAATTAAAAGCCAAACATCGTTTATGTCTCACAGGCACGCCTATGGAGAATCACTTGGGAGAACTATGGTCATTGTTCCATTTTTTAATGCCTGGTTTTTTAGGAAATTTAAAACAATTTAACCAACGATTTAGACATCCCATTGAAAAAAAGGGAGATACTGATAGTCAAAAGTGTTTGCAGAAAATGATTCACCCTTTTATGTTAAGAAGAACAAAAGCATTGGTTGCAACGGAATTGCCAGAAAAAGTCGAAATGACACGCTATGTAGAACTTGAGGGTAAACAAAGAGATCTCTATGAGACCATACGCGTTGTGATGAATGACAAAATACAAAAAGAAATTGCGCGCCTAGGCTTTTCAAATAGTCATATTGTAATTTTGGATGCATTGTTAAAGTTAAGACAAGTGTGTTGTGATCCCCGCTTATTGAAGACCGGAAATGATAAAAAGATTCTAGAGTCCGCAAAATTACAGGAACTGATGGCTTTATTAAGATGCCTGAAGGAAGAGGGGCGTCGGGTTTTGCTATTCTCAAATTTTGTTGAAATGTTATCTCTTATTGAAGAAAGTCTAAATCAAGAAGGGATGGAATATTTAAAGCTGACCGGTCAAACTAGAAATCGTTCTGAGTTAGTGGGACGTTTTCAAGAAGGCCATACATTTTTATTCTTAATTAGTTTAAAAGCTGGCGGCGTTGGCTTGAATTTAACGGCCGCAGATACGGTGATTCATTATGATCCCTGGTGGAATCCTGCAGCCGAAAATCAGGCCACTGATAGAGCTTATCGAATTGGCCAAGAAAAAGGTGTATTTGTTTATAAACTAGTAACCAAAAATACCGTTGAAGAAAAGATTTTAGCAATGCAGGAAAGAAAAAAAGCTTTAATTGATGGACTGTTAGCAAAAAAACAATCTACTGGATCTGCGCTGACAGAGGATGACCTAAAGGGCTTGTTTGAGAATATTTAGGTTTAACATTTTGTTATGATGGCCTAAAATAAGAAATAATTCCTTACGATAATATGAGCGAGCATGTTTAGCATAGGTCGGCCAGCGATTTTGGCATTATTAAAGTTGGCACTACCATTGGTTTTAACCGGCCTTATGGAATCGACAGTTTTCTTTTTTGACACCTTGTTTTTAGCGAAGCTTGGACCTAATATTTTGGCCGCAGGCGCATTGGTAAGCTGGTTGGCAGGTACTTTTTGGTTGATTTTTTTTAGTGCATTGGCTGCCATTAATCTGTTAGTTGCCTATCAATATGGTGCTAAAAATCGGGAAATGATTGCCTATGTGTTGCGAGATGGGTTAAGAATTTCTGTGATGTTAGTGATCCCCTCAATGCTTTTATTCTGGTTTATGGCGGATAGTTTTTCTTATTTTGGTCAGTCCGAAGAACTTGTTGCGTTATCCCGTGTCTATCTACAATCTTTAGTACCGGGTATGCTTCCTAGTTTCATGTCGATAGCGCTTCTAGAGTTTCTAATGGGACTGGGTGAAGCCTCATTGCTTTTAAAGTTTAGTGTTTTAAGTTCAGGTTTAAATATTGGGTTAACCTATCTTCTTATTTTTGGAAAATGGGGCTTTCCTGCCATGGGGATTGCTGGTGCTGGTTGGGGGTGGACGATAGGCACGGCAATTAGTTTTATGGTGTTATTAATCTATTTATGGTGGAGACGCCACCATTATCCTTATTTTCATCAACTTTTAAATTTAAACAATCCACGATTTTATACAGAACTTTTAAAAGCCGGCATTCCAATGGGCTTAATGTATAGTGTCGAGGTTGCTTTTTTTCTCGTACAAACTTTTGTAATGGGAACATTTGGTGATGCCGTTCTTGCGGCCAATCAGGTGGTGTTGCAGTTTATGAGTGTATTAATGTCAATTATTTTTTCAATTGCCCAAGCGGTGACGGTTCGTATGGGGCACTTATTGGGTGCTGGAAAGGTGCTGGATGCGAAAAAAGCGGCATTTTCTGGTATTTGGATTTCAGTTTTATTAGCATTTAGCGTCAGTTTGGTGTGTCTTATAAAACCAGAAATCATGATTGCAGTCGATTTCGATATACATGAACCAAAAAATGCTGATATGGTGCACCATGCAAAACAATTTTTTATGATTGGAGGCCTATTTCAGATCTTTGAGGCCTGTCGAGTAGCATTGTTTGGTGCTTTACGTGCCCTTAGAGATACACGGTTTACTTTGATGGTCTCTATTTTTAGTTTTTGGTTGGTAGCACTTCCTTTGGGGTATAGTATGGCACGCTATGGACATATGGGTGGGGCGGGGCTTTGGTTGGGGATGATGGTCGGTGTTTTTTTGAGTGTGTTGATTTTATGCTGGCGGTTTAACTTCTGTATAAAAAAGTATGGTGAATAATAATGACAAAAGTAGTGTTTCCGGGTTGTTTTGATCCTGTGACGGTAGGGCATTTAAGTGTTATAGAACGGGCAAGCCGCTTGTTCTCTGAAGTTCATATTGCCATCGTTGAAAACCAATCGACGGCGAAACAATTGATGTGGTCTATTGAAGAGCGTACAAAGTTTATGCAAGAGGCGGTTTCTCATATTCCTAAAGTAACCGTGCATGTCTTTTCTGGTCTTTTGGTTCATTTTTTAAAACAATTGCAAATTCCTGTAATTATTCGCGGTGTGCGTTCTGCTGTGGATTGGAATTATGAGTCAGAGCTTTTTCAAGTGCATCAAATCTTATGGCCTGAAATTGAAATGCTTGGTTTGCCTTCTTTAGCGCAATATGATGTGGTGTCGTCAAGTTTTGTGCGAGAAATCTGGAAATTGGGTGGTGATATTAGTGCGATGGTTCCACCCAAAGTGTTAAAGTTAATGCAAGAATCAAGATGATGTGATGGGCGTATCTAGCATGCTTTGCATGCTATGTTCAACCAAGGCTAATAATTCTGCTTTTTGTTCCAAAGTATATTCACTCGCATCAATGGGTTGGCCGACAATAATATCGACTTTCTGTTTGAGTGAAAATTTAGATGTTCTGGCTGGTAAAATGAGATTTGCCCCTCGAATCACTAAAGGAATGATAATCGCTTGTGCCTGAATTGCTGTGATAAAGCCACCTTTTTTAAATTTAGCAAGTCTGCCATCAGGAGAGCGCGTGCCTTCTGGTGCTATCCATATGACAATATCATCAGATAATAACTCTCTGGTGTGATTTAAATCTTGAACGGCCTGATGTCGATTGTGGCGATCAATGGTTGGAAAGCCTGCAGCCACTAGCGCTTTACCAAAAAAAGGCACTTTTTTGAGTTCTTTTTTAGCAAGCATTCTGATGGTTTGATCTGGAAAAGCTAAAAAGCTAAACGGGATATCATAAAGACTAGCATGATTGCACATGATAATTGTGGGTTGTCCATGCTGAGGTTGGACATTATGCGGATTAAACACTTTCCAGTTGGCTTGCGTAAAGCCAATAGTCTCTTTGGCCCACATCAATAGTCTTTGATTGACCCATTCTCGGGTGATTTTTCCTCTCCAACTCTGTAAAATAGCATCAATAGACATCTTGAGTCCTGAATAAGCCGATTTAACCATAATAGATAAGCTTTGAAATGTATTGGTCTTCATAAGAACTCCTAAAAAATAACTGAGTAGTAAAAATACGTCAATTCTATTAATTAAACAAACCAGCTTCAGTTTTTTTTGCAAAAACTGGAGAAATGTGATACAATTCATTTCTATTCTATATAGCCGTTTGGGTGCTAAATATGTTACATGGTATTTTAAATTACTCTTGGAAAGGTGATCTTATCGCTTTATTGGTGATGACACAAATCACAATTGCTGGTGTGACTATCTATTTGCACCGTTATCAGACGCATCGCGCATTGACACTAAATCCAGTCATTAGTCATATATTTCGTTTATGGTTATGGTTGTCTACAGGCATGGTCACCAAAGACTGGGTGTCGATACATCGTAAACACCATGCCAACTCGGATGTTGAAGGCGACCCACATAGTCCACGTGTATATGGTTTGAAGAAAGTATTTTTTGAAGGCGCTGAGCTTTATCGAGCAGCTCGTCGTGATAAAGCAATGATTGAACGTTACGGTCACGGCACCCCAGATGATTGGGTAGAGCGTCATGTTTACTCTAAGTATTCTTCGAAAGGCGTAATTGTCATGTTGATTTTGGATTTACTATTATTTGGACTGCCGGGCTTGTCGATGTGGGCTGTACAAATGATGTGGATTCCAGTTTGGGCGGCCGGCGTTATTAATGGTGTTGGACATGCTTGGGGATATCGTAATTTTGAATGTTTGGATGCTGCCCGTAATATTATTCCATGGGGATTTTGGATTGGCGGTGAAGAACTGCATAATAATCACCATACTTTTGCATCATCGGCTAAGTTTTCCTTGAAATGGTGGGAGTTTGATCTGGGTTGGTTTTATATCAAAACCATGTCTCTTTTAGGATTGGCTAAAGTTAAAAAGTTGCCCCCACAATTAATCCGTTCTAAAGAAAAATCTCAGATTGATTTAGATACTGTCAAAGCCGTGGTAGGACATCGCTTTCAAGTCTTAAGCCATTACTATCAGCAAGTGGTCAAACCGATGTTGAAAGAACTGAAATGTAACACTGAAGTTAATAAAGAAGATAGGCGTTTATTAGCAAGAGCCAAGGCATTGTTTAAGCGTGAAGAAATCTTGCTGTCAACGCAGGCAAAAGAGGTTTTAAATGATTTATTGCGACGTTTTGACAGTTTGAAATTGGTTTATCAATATCGTCAAAATTTGCAAAATATTTGGTTAAAAACAGCCACGACGCAAAAAGAATTGATCGAAGCATTACAAGCCTGGTGTAAACAAGCTGAAGAATCCGGCATTGAAAGCTTAAAAGAATTTGCCAATACGGTAAAAAGCTATCAGTTGATTGCTGCTGCGATTTAACAGTTCCAATAGCCACCATTTATGATGATTTATAGATGGTGGCTCTTAATCATACGTTCTTGCTAATTTCTAGAACCCGCATTTAGCCTCAAAGATTAGTACGATTCAAATAAAGCTATTTGACATAACGTTATAACTATAGTTGAATTGAATTCAAATTAATCATTCACTTGACTTGCTTTAAGTCTGCGTATGGGGCCGTACATGACTACAATCTTTAGTCGAGCATTACCATTTTTAATGAGTTTCGGGGTATCTAATGCGCTGGCCCAGTCGGATTTTGCCGGTCTTTATGGTCAGATTTCTACTGGCTATGAGAGCAATTACCTCAATAGCCTAAATGGTACTAATATTAACACCCCTAACGATAATAATAATACAATTATTACATCTCCAAATCAATCCTGGGGTGTGGCTCCATTGGTGCTGGGAATCGGATATTACCTTCAGGTTCATGAGAAGTTATTGCTTGGATTGGGTGCTGATTATTCCGCCCTTTCAAAAACAAGCTCAAATTGGGATATTGCCATAACGAATGCACCAGGCAACTCCTCAATTAAACCTAGGGATACAGTGCTTGGTTTTGGGTCAAACATGAAACTATCAAATCGATTTAATGTTTTTTTCAGTCCAGCTTATGTGATAGATAAAGAAAAGTTGCTGTATTTAAAATTTGGCTATAGTCAGGTATCTACACAATTAAATCATGCAACTACCGTGTCATCTACGAATTTGAGCGGACAGTCAATTACCGCTCCAGCAACCACCGCTGGTTATCATACTTTTAACAACCAACCCGGGTACATACTTGGCCTAGGTTACAGGCAAATTATTACGGGTGGTTTTTATGGTTTCGGAGAAGGAGAGTATATGGGCTATAAGGCTCCTTCGTTTAACTTTACCATCGTGAAACCAGTTGAGGGCGTTATGACTAATAGCACACAGTCTGCGAGCGGTTCTTATAGCGGCCTCAATGCTTATCAACTGTTAGTGGGCCTTGGCTATGCCTTTTAGAAAAAGGTGGTCATAAGCTCCTTCTGTCTTCTCAGGCAAAAGGGGCTTTAAATGATTTATTGCGATGTTTTGACAGTTTGAAATTGGTTTATCAATATCGTCAAAATTTGCAAAATATTTGGTTAAAAACAGCCACGACGCAAAAAGAATTGATCGAAGCATTACAGGCCTGGTGTAAACAAGCTGAAGAATCCGGCATTGAAAGCTTAAAAGAATTTGCCAACACGGTAAAAAGCTATCAGTTGATTGCTGCTGCGATCTAACAATCCCAATAGCCACCATTTATGATGATTTATAGATGGTGGTTCTCAATAAATCAAAAAATCACTTTGCTATAACTATGTCAGGATGATTGTCAATCTTGACAATTGATTAGTGATCATATATTATTCAAATAGATCTTTTAATTAATAATGCGATTAAGGATTCTCTTGTTATGAATACTAAAAATAATTTATATGAATTTAAATTCACTGATTCACATGGTCAGGAAAGTTTTTTCTTTCATCTATGCGAAATAGCATCGGAATCCGATGAGGGATTGATAAAATCAATCTATCAATCCCTAACTGAACGTGAAAGATTTACTGAGGAAGATCTTGCGTGGATGAAAGGGACGAAAATACAAGATGTGGTTGTACCTGAAGGTGATAATAACGTATCCATGATATTACTTAATAAGACTGGAGAAGAAATGAAAGTATCAGCAAGACCTGCCACCCGTGGTGAGTTTCGTGCTGAGGTGTTCAGGAAGTTTATTGCTGATGCAAAACTTACCGAACAATCAACTAAGTCTGTATATCAAGGAATCGTAGATTATCTTAAGCAGTTAAAAGACAATCCATCCTATAGATATTTACAAGTACCGTATGCTCATGAATTTTTGGAAAGCATAGGAGCGGAAGCATTTGATCATGAAACGGAATTTTATAGAAATTTAAGAGATCACGTCAGTAAGTGTTTGTTACGAATTGGAACTCTTTATACAGAAAACCTAGATCGAGACCCTAGTTCCATTATCAAGCAAGTCAATGGAGAGGAAGATATGCAGCTTCCAGAAATATTGATAAATATCTTAAATGCCAATAAAGCATTAGAACAGAATTTGATAAACATGAACCAACAACTTGATAGCGAACAGCCTTTTAAGAAAGACTCTGAAGAGTATCGTGCATTGACAGCGTTTCATTGTAAATTACGAACGGCACAAAGAATTTTTCTTGGTAGTAATCTCTCTCAATCCGATATTCACCAATTCAATACAACTTTTGCTAATGCTATTACAGACGTCAAAAATTCTGATTTGGTAACCACACCTTATTGGAGTGCACCGCAAGATGGGCTTAAAAACAAGTTGGGCTGTTTGGAAACAGTCTGTAATTTGTTCCATCTTTTAAATGCCAATAAGGCATTAGAGAAAAATTTGAAAAAAATGGAACAACAACTTGATAGCGAACAGCCTTTTAAGAAAGGGTCTGAAGAGTATCGTGCATTGACAGCGTTTCATTGTCAACTACAGGAGGCACGAACGACCGTATTAAGTAGCAATCTCTCAAAAGACGACATTAACACATTCAAACAAGCTTGTGCCGGGGCTGTCCAAGTAGCAGAAAAGTCTAGTTTAAGTCATCATTTAGGTTGGTGGGGTGAGACAATTAAGCCAATATTAACCTGTATCGCAATATTACTTACCCTATTTACTGCTCTTGCAATTCCTGCTGTAAGGGGGTCTGTAAGAAATGCGTTTTGTAAACCAGCGATAAATAGTTTTAAGGACGCAAAGATGATCATGGAAGAATATAAAGCTAGTAGCGATTGTCAAGAGACAGGTAATGATGAGGTCGATCGAAAGTCTACTGGGCCTCGACGATAATTTAAGTTTTTTATTTCCAGATTGAATCTTATCTGAGGCTATTGTAGCATGTAATATTCTTTTAAATGGATCCTCAATCAATGTTTTTAAAACAGATAAAAATTGTCGGTTTTAAATCATTTGTTGAACCTACAGTCTTATATTTCAATAGTGATAGAGTTGCCGTAGTCGGCCCAAATGGGTGCGGAAAATCCAATGTGATTGATGCAATACGTTGGGTGATGGGGGAAAGCTCACCCAAATTTCTTCGCGGCGATTTAATGTCAGATGTCATTTTTAATGGATCCTTGCAGCGAAAGCCTGTGAGTATGGCCAGTGTAGAAATTGTTCTTGATAATCAAAATGCCTACTTACAAGGCGCCTATGTGGTTAAGGGTGATGTGGCTTTGCGACGTGAAGTCAATCGTTCTGGTGATTCGACCTATTATATCAATGGCCACCGTGTACGTCGTAAAGACTTGACTGACTTATGGCTAGGAACTGGTGCAGGTGCCAGGGGTTATGCGATTATCGGCCAAAATATGGTAAACCATTTGGTTGAGGCAAACCCTGATGTATTACGTGGTTATCTTGAAGAGGCTGCAGGCGTTAGTAAGTACAAGGAGCGTCGTAAGGAAAGCGCTGAACGTCTGGCAATCGTTTCAGAAAATTTAGCGCGTATAGAAGATATTATCTTTGAATTGCATGGCCAACTGGGTCGATTAGAAAAAGAAGCATCTGATGCTGCTCTGTATAATACGTTGCGACAAAAATTGCGCCAACATCAGGAATCTTTAGAGTTGGCAAAAGCCAAAGTCCTGTATGAAAAAAACATGTTACTGCATGAGCTGGTCACGGCAGAAGAAACGTTAGAGCAAAAACTGCAGTTGCAGTGTGATGAAAGCGCTGCAAATGCTAAGGCGATGGAGGAGGAATATCATTGCACTCAAGAGCGCTTGCACCAAGAGCAACAACAACTGCATCAACAGTTAATGACATGCCAACAACAAGAGCAGCTCTACCAACAACGAGAACATTATCAACAAGAACGATTACAACTTATTCAAGAACAACAGGACCTAAAAGTCCAGGTAGAACGAGAGCAACAACAAATTGAAGATTTATTTAAAGAGTTGGAGCTTTTAAAACAACAGTCTTTGGATATACAACAAAGCATCACTGAGTGGCGCCAAAAAGAACAAAATATCAAGAATAAACTTCGAGAGGCTCATCAAGAACGACATGGGATGCGTCAAAAAAGCCAAAAGTATAAAACAGATCTACAGGTATTGCTGGCCCGCCAAGAACAAGCGCAGCAAAATCTCATGCACATTCAGAGTCAAATGCAAAAATGGCAACAGCTTTCTAAAAATCAAGATGTCACTTTATTGGAGCAAAAACTACACCATGAATTATTAGAATTAAAACCTAAACAAGGGTTATTGCTTGAGAAAAAAAAAGAAGTGGTTCAATTGCAAGAAAAAATTCAAGTATTGGCTGTGGGCTACGCCCATGCCAAACAACAAAAACATCAGATGCAAACACTTTGTGATGACCATATGCGAGAGTTAATGTTAGCCCAAGCCTCCTATAAAGGTTTGCTCACTACGCTTGAAGGTCAAAACTTCCAGTATGCCGAAATTTCAGAGCATTGGACCAGTATTGCCCAGTGGCTACAACAATGGAATATTCCTGGGGTTTGGAAAAGTATCGTTGATTGGTTGTGGCAAAATTTTTTACCCGGATTTACCGGTGATATACACGGACACGATTTCTTGGTTTCTGGATTTTATGCTCAGTTACAGTGTATGGACGCTAATGCAAGCACTGTCAAATTATCGCGTTTATTAGATGTTATGAACGTTAAAAGCTATCCAGCAGGTTTTGTGAATTGGTCTAACATTTATGTGGCCCAGAGTTCTGATATGGCCTATCAATGCCAATCTCAATTGCAATGGTTTGAATCAATTATCACACCCTGTGGAGTTTGGTTGGGCCAGGGTTGGGTCTATGTGTTGCCTAAAAATGATTTAAAAACAGAAGGATTGGCAACTCGGCTGCAGGCCTTCAGACAGGCAGAGACCTTGTTGCTTCAAACACAAACTGAATTTGCAAGCTTAGATGCGGGTTTTATGGAAATAGAGAAGGAATATCTCGCGTTTAAAGACACGCTTGAAGACAAACAAAAGGGCTTGGATGCTTTAAATACTGAAATTAATCTAGCCACACAACAATATCATGGCTTAGAACAGCAATTACAATTGCGCAAGCAAGAGCAAGCTCGCAATAAACAAGAATGGGTTGGCTGTGAACAACAATATGCCGTACTCATTGAACAAAATAATAGCTGGCATCAAAAGATAGCGAGCGTTGGGGATGATTTAAGTAAAATTACAGCGCAAGAACAAATGATAGCAGAGAGTATTTCATCTCTTGGAGATGAGCTCTCTACGATGGAACAGCAGTTAACACGCAATACGCGGTCACATGACGCCTTGCTCCTCCAACAGACACGGATGCAAACGCAATACGATTTCTATATTGCCGGTCTACCAAAATTGCAACAAAGATTACAACACATCGCAGATAGACAAGCGCATATTGAACAGTCATCATTATTTAAAGACGGCGAATTATCAATTCAACCGGAATCATTTGATCAAATAAAAGAAGCGATAGCCAAGCAACAATTACAATGGGATGAAAAGTCAGCTCAAGTCAAACTTTTTTCCCAAAATCGCCAAGAAATATTAAAAGAATTGGAGCAGTTAAAAAAACAACATTTGGCAGTTTTAGAGAAAAAATGGCGCTTTACCACAGAAAAACAACAAATTGATTTGGAGCTAGAGGAGCTTAAACGTCAATGGGTTGAAGATTTTTCACCTCACTTATGGCAAAATCTTTCTAAACAACACAATACGCATTATTTTAAAACCTTAATTCAAGGCATTGAGCAACAATTGATTGCGTTAGGGGATGTGAATTTGTTGGCAGTCGGTCTATTTGAGCAGGAAAAAAATCGCCATCAACATGTTCTAGAACAGCAAAATGATCTAAAACTGGCGATGGCCGAATTGCAAATTGCTATTGAAACCCTGGATGCGGAAATGCAAATCCGCTTACAAAATACTTTAAGTGCAATCAATACGCAGTTGTTGGAGATTTTTCCACAACTTTTTGGTGGTGGAGAGGCGAAGTTTGTCGCAAGTTGTGATAATCTTTTAGAGGCAGCCGTTGCTGTTGAAGTTCAACTGCCTGGTAAAAAGAAGCATCGAATTCAGTTGCTGTCTGGAGGAGAGAAAGCTTTAACCGCAGTCGCTTTGTTATTTGCAATCTTTTCATTGAATCCGGCACCGTTTTGCTTGTTGGATGAAGTGGATGCGGCTTTAGATGATGCGAATGTTGTGAGATTGACGCGTTTAATTAAAAGCATGTCAAATACGGTTCAGTTTGTTTTTATTACGCACAATCATTTGACGATGGATGTTGCAGATGAATGGATTGGAGTAACGATGCAGGAACCTGGTGTTTCAAGAGTGGTATCAGTGAATATGGCAATGGCACTGGCAATGGTTAATAAGGAGTAAATATGCAAGCCAATTGGAGTTTAGTGTTAAATGTATTATTTTTGGGCGTTATTGTATCCATGATTTTTTGGAGATTGCGTCCTATGATGAAAAAAGAACAAAAATATTCACCTAATATAGCAGCACCCATCTCAGAAAGCACAAAAACTTATCAAAACAATCTTGATGATATTTTAAACGTTCGCAAGATTAGTGTGCAAGAAGATTTTACCTATGAAGCGATGGAGCCGTTATCAAAAGTCGAAGAACAAAACCCCCAGTTAGGCGTGTCAATATCTTTCGAAGAGCGTGAACACAAAAAACACAATATTATGCTGTTTGTATCTGCAAAAGGACAACATATTTTTGCAGGATATGAATTGTTACAAACATTGCTGACATGTGGACTTCGTTTTGGAGATGGTGGTTTATTTCATCGTCATCAACATTCGACAGGCCAAGGGCCTGTGTTGTTTAGTTTGGCTGCTGCTACAGCTACAGGAATGTTTGATTTACAAAATATAGGCGCAATGAGTGTGAAAGGTTTATGCATGTTTATGGAGCTTTCGCACAATCCAACCATAGACCAAGAGCGTTTTGAACTCTTTATCAAAACAGCCCAAAATCTTGCTACTGAATTGAATGCGAATTTACTGGATGATAGACAAAAACTTATTAATGAAGCCACTATTGCCAAATTAGAGCGCCTCATTGCTCAAGAGCAAACAGTCAACTAAGTAAGGAGATTTTGCGGATGAAGCTATCCCAGCTTGCACTTTGGTTATCGATTCCTTGTGATATTGAACTTGAAATCACAGGGGTTTCTATTGACAGTCGGACTGTCAAACCAGGAAATCTGTTTGTCGCTTTTGAGGGTGAAAAACTGGATGGCCATGCTTTTGCTGCAGATGCTGTAAATAAAGGGGCTATAGCAGTCATGGCAGAAAGATCTCTGCCGGATATCGGTGTACCTGTTTTTGTGGTTCAAAATTGTCTGCAAGCCCTAACAGAATGTGCTAAACAGTATCGACGTCAGTTATCTGGGAAGGTGATAGCTTTAACAGGAAGCAATGGCAAGACCACGGTAAAAGAAATGCTAGCCCAGATGGTCCCCCAGCCACGATTTGCCTCTCAGGGGAATTTTAATAATCATCTGGGTGTCCCTATTAATGTTTTATCTGTAAAGCCGGATATTAATTACGCCATTTTCGAATTAGGAGCAAATCATCAAGGCAATATTGCCCATACAGCAGCGATTGTTCAGCCAGATATTGCCTTAATTAATAATATCGGTCCTGCTCATTTGGGCGGTTTTGGTTCGATTGAAGGTGTTGCCATTGCCAAAGGTGAAATTTATGAGTCTCTTCAATCAGAAGGGATTGCAGTCATCAATGATGATGATGCCTTTGCTCATTTTTGGGATAACACCATCGCTCATCGACATACAATCCGCTACTCGTCTTTGCACCAAGCAGATGTATGGGCAGATAGCATCCATGCGGATGCCAATATCTGTTATCAATTTAATTTGCATTATCAGAAGCAGATCCATTCTATCCATCTTAAGGTGCCTGGTCGACATCAGGTGCAAAATGCACTTGCTGCAATAAGTTTGGCTTTAGCTGCTGGCGTTTCAATAGAAGAGGCGCTCAGAGGCTTGGCTATGTTTTCTGGGGTAATCGGGCGTTTAAATGTTACTACAGGGTATCATCAATCAACTTTAATTGATGATACCTATAATGCCAATTTGGAGTCTGTGCGTGTCGGATTGGAGTTTCTTGCACAGAGAAATGGAAAAAAAATATTCATCTTTGGAGATCTGGCGGAACTTGGGGAATATGCCCAAAGTCAGCATTCCCAAGTCGGACAAATTGCCAAACAACTCGGAATCGATCAGTTGTTTGCGATTGGACCATCAGCCTTTTACGCCGTTGAAGCATTTGGTGATGGTGGCTATCATTTTATGACTCGAGAACATCTTGTAGAGCATGTTAAAAAATATTTAAATCCCGAGGCTAATGTCTTAGTAAAAGGGTCTCGTTCTGCGAGAATGGAAGAGATTATACAAAAACTATCCAACTAATTTTTAGAGGAATTTTATGCTTTATTGGCTAACGCAGCTTTGGCAAGGGCATTACCATGCTTTACGCGTATTTCAGTATTTGACTTTTCGGTCTATCTTGGCCGCACTGACGGCATTACTTTTTGGCTTATACTTTGGACCCAAAACGATTAACTGGTTGCAAAAAATGCAGATTGGACAAATGGTGAGAGATGATGGTCCTAAATCACATTTTTCAAAAGCGGGTACGCCGACAATGGGTGGCATCTTGATTTTGTTTTCTATTACGATGAGTAGCCTACTCTGGGGTAATTTATCTCAGCTCAATTTATGGTTATGTTTATTGGTCATCTGGGGTTTTGGGCTCTTAGGTTGGTTTGATGACTATCGTAAATTGGTTTTAAGAAATAGTAAGGGTGTTTCCGCTCGAGGCAAACTGATGATTCAATCTGCGATAGCCATCGGCGTTGCAATCTATCTCTATTTTAATGCGAATTTGCCGATTCAAACACAGTTATTGGTGCCTTTTTGTAAAAATTGTTTTATTCACCTCGGATGGTTTTTCCCGGTTTTTGCAGCATTGGTGATTGTCGGCAGTAGCAATGCAGTGAATTTAACGGATGGATTGGATGGCCTTGCTATTCTTCCCATTGTGATGGTGTCAGGTGCTTTAGGTATCTTTTCATACATAGCAAGCAATGCTGTATATGCCCACTATTTGTCCATTCCTTATGTGCCAAATACAGAAGAGTTGACTATTTTTTGCGCCTCTATTGTTGGCGCCGGCTTAGGCTTTCTTTGGTATAACGCATATCCTGCACAAATTTTTATGGGTGATGTGGGTTCCTTATCCTTAGGTGCAGCCATTGGTTTGGTTGCTGTTCTAGTGCGTCAAGAACTCATTTTGGTTTTAATGGGGGGCTTGTTTGTCATTGAAACACTTTCTGTGATTTTACAGGTCGGGTATTTTAAATACACCGGTGGAAAGCGATTGTTTAAAATGGCTCCTCTCCATCATCATTTTGAGCTTTCAGGTTGGACGGAGCCTAAAGTGATTGTCAGATTTTGGATTATCACTGTGGTGTTGGTGTTAATAGGGCTTGCAACAATAAAATTGCGATAAGCTTGAGGGTTAACCATGCATAAAAACATTTTAATCATAGGACTGGGAATCACCGGTTTTTCCATTGCTCGATACTTGCGTTACAAGGAACGAGAATTTTTGGTGTACGATACGCGTCTTGAGCCACCCCGGCTTGCTGAATTTCAACAAGAATATCCCGATATTCACGTTTATTGTCAGGATTATCCGGAAGATTTATTAGAAAAAGTTGAAAAAATTATTTTAAGTCCCGGTGTAGCTCTTGATATTCCTTTACTACAAGAAGCGAGACGCAGGGAACTTTTAATTGAAAATGACCTCGATTGTGTTGCGGTTGAAATCAAAAAAAAGCCATTAATTGCAATTACCGGTTCTAACGGAAAATCAACGGTTACCACTTGGGTTGCTGAAATTGCGACAAAGGCGGGCTTGAAGGTTGCAGTAGGTGGAAATCTTGGCACGCCTGTGTTGGACTTATGGCTTGCCGCACCTGATTATGATCTTTGGGTATTGGAGTTATCCAGTTTTCAATTGGCTGCAATGCAGCGCATTCATATGACGGCATCAACGATTCTTAATATATCACCCGATCATTTAGACATGCATGCCTCAATGGAGGATTATATTGCAGCAAAACAACGTATCTTTGCCTTTACGCATCAGGCTGTTTTTAATCGTGATGATGTGAACACCTGGCCTAAATATAATATACCTCATCTTGAATCATTTGGCTTGTCGACCCCGACGCGTGACAGTGAGTGGGGTATTTTATGCCAGGGGCAACAAAAATTTCTTGCCAAAGGTTTAGAGCCATGGATTGATGTGGCCAAATTGAAACTAAAAGGTCAGCATAACTGGCAAAATGCTTTAGCAACCTGTGCTTTAGCACATATGGCAGGCATTTCTAAGCAAAATATCTTAGTCGGACTTGAGGACTTTGGTGGCTTGCATCATCGCACCGAGTGGGTGGCTTGTATTGATGGCGTCACCTATATCAATGATTCTAAAGGGACCAATTTAGGTGCAACCTGGGCTGCGATTAATGGCATTGGACCAACCATCAAAGGGAAGATAGTACTCATTGCAGGCGGATTAGGGAAAGGTGCTGATTTTACACCTTTACGAACCAGTCTGAGTCGATTTGTAAAGCATGTCATTTTAATCGGTCAGGATGCACCCATTCTTGAACAATGTTGGCAAGATGCAGTGAAACTATCTCATGCGGCTAACTTAAAAGAGGCTGTAGAGCAATCTGCTTCGATTGCAACTGAGGGCGATCTGGTATTGCTATCCCCGGCGTGCGCAAGTTTTGACATGTTTAAGGGGTTTGAACATCGAGGACAACAGTTCTCTCAATTGGTTTTGGAATTGCAATCATGTTAAATTCGGCTAAACAAGAGGCTTCAATTAGTCACTCCCATTATGATAAGTGGTTTGTTTTTGCAGTGATGAGCTTGATTCTCATTGGACTAATGATGGTTTCTTCCAGTTCTGTGATGATGGCGACTAAAAACTATCATCAACCTTTCTACTTTGTAGTACGACAGGGGGCTTATTTATCGATTGGTATGATTTTGGCCATGGTGGTGATGAGAATTGATACACAATTTTGGCAAAGAAATAGCGTAAAATTGTTATTAATTTGCTTATGTTTGATGATTGCTGTGTTGATTCCAGGTATAGGTAAAATGGTCAATGGAAGCCGTCGTTGGCTTGCATTGGGTCCTATTGGAATACAGGTATCGGAACTGGCAAAACTTTTAATGATACTTTATATGTCGAGTTATTTAGTAAGGCAGTCGCAACGTAAAACGCAACAGATAATGGGATTTATTAAACCCATGGTGGTACTTGGCTTGGTGGCATCATTACTACTTATGGAACCGGACTTTGGAGCGACAGTCGTGATTGTGACGACTGTTATGATGATGTTATTTCTATCAGGGGTGCGATGGGTTTACTATATTATGCTCATTATTTTAGTAGCAGCTGCAATGGCTTGTCTTGCGATTGCATCACCTTACCGAGTTGCGCGATTAACGGCATTTTTAGATCCCTGGGCTGATCAATTTAAAACGGGATATCAGCTAACCCAGGCGTTGATTGCTTTCGGTCGGGGTGGATGGTTTGGGGCTGGATTGGGTGATAGTGTGCAAAAAATGTTTTACCTTCCAGAAGCGCATACGGACTTTTTATTTGCAGTACTTGCTGAAGAAATGGGATTTTTTGGGATTTTAATGGTTTTGAGTTTATATGCCCTGTTGTTTTGGCGAGGCTTATCAATTGGTGTTCAGGCATTTCAGCAAAACCGACTTTATGCCGCCTATGTTTCATACGGCGTCACCTCTTGGCTGGTTTTTCAAGCACTCATCAATATGGGGGTTAATTCTGGTTTATTGCCTACAAAAGGGTTAACATTGCCTTTTTTAAGCTATGGTGGTGCAAGTTTAGTAGTCAACTGTGCTGCAATTGCGTTATTATTACGCATTGACCATGAGAACAGATGGTTTGCACTTGGATTAAGAAGCCACCCATAAAGCATTTTATTTTGTAAAACAGATGTCATATGATGAAATCTATCTATACTGAAAATATAAGATAAAAATTGAATTGAGAGAAAATACCATGAAACGATTACATCATTATCAACCAATGCGAATGGGACATGTCAAGCATATTCATTTTATAGGTATTGGTGGGGTAGGAATGTGTGGCATTGCAGAAGTTTTGCATAACGAAGGATATCACATTAGTGGCTCAGACGCTGCTGAAAATAAATACATCGCCCATTTGCGAAAATTAGGCATCCGTATTTTTATTGGGCACCATCATAATCACGTCAAAGATGCTGATGTCATTGTCGTGTCATCGGCTATCCCACCCGACAATACTGAATTATCCGCAGCGCGTGAGCGTCAAATACCCATTATTCCTAGAGCTGCGATGTTGGCAGAACTAATGCGTTTTCGTCATGGCATTGCAATTTCAGGAACACACGGAAAAACGACAACAACAAGTTTGGTGACAAGTCTTCTCACTGAAGGTGGGCTGGACCCCAGTTATGTCATTGGTGGAAAACTTAATAGTTCAGGGATGAATGCGCAACTTGCCCATTCTCCTTATTTTGTTGCAGAGGCCGATGAAAGTGATGCATCATTTTTATTTTTAAAGCCGATGATGGCCGTTGTAACCAACATCGATGCTGATCATTTAGAAACCTATCAAGGTGATTTTTCTAAATTAAAAGATACATTTTTGGAGTTTCTCCATCATTTGCCCTTTTATGGTTTAGCGGTGGTTTGTGGAGATGATCCTGAAGTTGCTAAAATCATCCCAGAAATTGCACGCCCTGTACGGGTCTATGGTTTTTCTGATGGGTCACATTACAAAGCTTCTCACTGGCATCAAGATGGATTAAATAGTATGTTTACAGTGACTAGACCCTCACCCTATTTACCTTTGAAGGTAGAGTTCAGTTATCCTGGTCGCCATAATGTTTTGAATGCGCTTGCAGCCATTGCAATTGCTACAGAACTGGGAGTATCAGATGAAGCTATTGTCAATGGTCTGCGAAAATTCCAAGGTGTCGGTCGCAGGTTTCAACTTTTAGGAGAAACCAGCTTTGTTAATGGCAAGGCATTGTTAATCGATGACTATGGACACCATCCACGTGAGATCCGTTCAACCATTGATGCGTTTCGAAAGGTATGGCCAAATCGACGTTTAATTCACATTTTCCAACCGCATCGGTACTCTCGCACACAATCTTTGTTTAAAGATTTTGTCGATGTTTTATCAATGGCGGATCAAGTCTTGTTGTTGGATATTTATTCTGCTGGTGAGGCCGAGATTCAAGGAGTAAATAGTCAAAATTTGGCTAATCTCGTAAATATACAATCTGCCAATAAAGTAAAATTAATTCATAGTGTCGACATTGAGATAGAATTAGAACATATTATTCAAGATGGTGATGCTATATTAATGCAGGGTGCTGGAAATATAGGCCAGCTCGCCCAAAATCTCATGCAAAAAAATAGGATTACAACATGACTCAAGTCAATGATGGTACTATTTTATATAACGAGCCTTTATCGAACTACAATACATGGAGAGTAGGTGGGCTTGCAAAGCAACTTTTCAAACCCAATAACATTGAGGGATTGCAGCGTTTTTTGCAATATTTACCAAGCACAGAACCTATTTTATGGTTAGGTTTAGGGAGTAATTCCCTGATTTCTGATGCTGGTTATCAAGGCACTGTTATTCTCACGCAAGGCTGTTTGAAAGCATTGGAATTGCTTGAGTCTAATGTGGTGCGCGTGGAAGCAGGCGTTTCTTGCGCGCAACTAGCACGTTTTTGCTCACGACATGGTTTGGTTGATGGTGAGTTTTGGGCCGGCATTCCTGGAACTATGGGGGGTGCACTGCGTATGAATGCCGGGTGTTATATGTCTGAGACCTGGAAATATGTGATTGCTGTTGAAACCATCGATAAGCAAGGTATGATTCGTAAACGTTATCCGAAAGAGTTTAATATTCAATATCGACATATTGAGGGTTTAAAAGACAATGAAGAATGGTTCGTTGCGGCTTATTGTCAACTACCATCAGGAAATCCAGAGCAATCCTTGCAAAAAATTAAGGAATTATTGGCAAAACGCGCTGCAACACAACCCACCGGTGAATACAATTGTGGCTCAGTATTTCGAAACCCACCGCATGATTTCGCCGCTCGTTTGATTGAGTCTTGTGGCTTAAAAGGGACGCGAGTTGGTGGCGCACAAATTTCAACCAAGCATGCTAATTTTATAATTAATGAAGATGCACATGCCAAAGCACAGGATATTTGCGATTTAATTGCATTGGTCAAAGAGACAGTAAAGCAAAAATATGATATAAATTTAGTTCAGGAAGTGCATATGATTGGAGATAAATAGATGTCAGATCGTTTGAAAGTTGCATTATTGTTTGGTGGAAAAAATGGAGAACATGAAATTTCTTTAGTATCTGCGGCTTCAGTGTTAAAAAACCTTGATCCACAAATCTATGACATCATACCAATTGCAATTGATAAACAAGGTCTTGCGCATTTACATGATCAACACACATTAAGAAAGTTTGAGAAAGCTTTGCCCGTTTGTACTGACCATTCTAAACCCCTGCCATCTTTGATAGTGGATTCTCAATTTTGTGTTCCTGTTGATGTGGTAATCCCTATTATGCATGGCACAAGTTATGAAGATGGATGTTTGCAGGGCCTGTTACGTTTAGCCAATGTTGCCTTTGTAGGCTGTGATGTTCTTTCTTCAGCGCTAGGGATGGATAAAGATATTGCCAGGCGGATTGCTTGCACCGATGGTGTACAATCTACGCGTTATCTATTGATCAATAAACAGATGTCTGACAACGATTGGGCTTTCATGGTTGATGAGGCCATTATTGAATTTGGCTGGCCATTATTTGTTAAACCATGCTCATCTGGCTCAAGTGTTGGTATTCATAAAGCACAGAATAAAACGCAGTTATTTGATTCTATTTTAGATGCATTTCGGTTTGATGAAGAAGTCTTGATTGAAGCATTCGTTGAAGGGCGTGAAATTGAGGTTGCAGTATTACAAGATTTCAAAAATCGTGAGATTATCTGCTCCATTCCTGGTGAAATTCGCGTGATTCATCCAGATGGTTTTTATTCTTACGATGCTAAATACATTGATAGCGGTTCTTCCCAATACCTTATCCCTGCGCCATTATCCGCAGAATGGACTAAAAAAATTCAAGATACTGCAATTTCCATATTTAAAAAATTAAAATGCAAAGGTCTGGCGAGAGTGGATTTTTTCTTTAATGAAAAAACACAAACTCTTTATTTTAATGAAGTAAATACCATGCCTGGTTTTACCGCCATTAGTTTATATCCGAGTATGTGGGCAAAAAGTGGAAAAAACTATTCTCAGTTATTGGCTTCTCTAATTGAAACCGCTATATTCCAACATGATGCCAGAAAGAATTTAATGACCGATTACCACGACTAGGTTGGATAAATGGAAAGGGATATTCAGAATAAACCAACAACGCTTTGGGTTGCTGTTCTTTCAATATTTGCTGTAATTTTAACAATTCGCTTGTTTATCATGGTGATTTCAGATGTTGATTTATTCCCTATCAATTCTTTAACTATAAAATCATCATATCAGTATGTTTCGAGAAAACAGATTCAACAGATGATAGCGCCATACCTGTCACAAAGCTATTTAATCTTTTCAGAAAAAAATCTAGCTCAAGAAATAAAAAAAAATAATTGGGTTGAGGATGTTAAAATAAGAAAAATTTGGCCAGATCGCGTAGTTGTGCAAATTTTTGAACGTTTTCCTGTTGCATTCTGGAACAACAAGTTGCTGGGCGACAAAGGTGAAACTTTTGTGGCTGAAAAGGCTAAATTGACAGCAAACCTACCGCGTTTATTTGGCCCTCAAGATCAGCAAAAAGATGTCTTACATATTTATGAAAAATTGAGTAAGCTATTAAAGATTGAAGATCTTTTTATTGCAAAGGTATGGTTGCATGAAAATCAATCTTGGACCATTGGCTTAAATAATGGTGTAATGATTAGATTAGGAAAAAGTGATCTAGAAAATCGTATTCATCGATTTATAGAGATTTATCCTAAACTATTTGCAGCGTCGTTTGATCAAATCGCTAGTATTGATTTGCGCTACTCTAGAGGAATAGCCGTTAAATGGAGAAAGCAAGACGATCAAATTAATTCAAACCCCCAAACATGATGGGTTGATAATGGTTAAGAAGCTAGAACGAAATATTATCACAGGATTGGACATTGGTACTTCTAAAGTTGTTGCTCTGATTGGAGAGGTCGCAGCCGATGGCACTATTGAAATTATTGGTATTGGTAAACACCCTTCGCGTGGTTTAAAAAGAGGTGTGGTAGTAGATATTGAAGCAACCGTTAATTCCATACAGCGTGCCGTTCAAGAAGCAGAATTAATGGCAGGATGTGAAGTCACTTCTGTTTATACAGGCATTGCAGGCAGTCATATCCGCAGTTTAAATTCACACGGTATTGTTGCAATCAAAGACCAAGAAGTTTCTCAGGCTGATATTGATCGTGTCATCGATGCTGCCAAAGCGGTGGCCATTCCAGCGGAACAGAAAATAATTCATATCTTGCCGCAAGAGTTTATCATTGATAATCAGGGAAGTATTCGAGAACCGATAGGCATGTCAGGTGTTCGCCTAGAAGCCCGGGTTCATATTGTTACGGGCGCTGTAAGTGCTGCACAAAATATTGCAAAATGTGTGCGCCGCTGTGGATTAGAAGTTAGTGATATTATTCTTGAGCAACTGGCATCAAGTCATGCGGTTTTAACTGAGGATGAGAAAGAATTAGGCGTCTGTTTAATTGATATCGGCGGTGGTACCACAGATATAGCGATATTTTATCAAGGTGCTATTCAATACACTGCCGTCATTCCTATTGCCGGCGATCAAGTTACTAATGATATTGCTATGGCGCTACGCACACCCACCAAATCGGCTGAAAGCATTAAATTAACACATGGTTGTGCAATACCTGAATATGTGAATGCTTCACAAACCATTGATGTTATGAGTGTCAATGAGCGTACGGGACGTAAGATTTCTACAAAAGTTTTGGCAGACGTTATTCTGGCCCGATATGAAGAACTATTCAACTTGGTTAAGAATGAATTACGCCGCAGTAGCTATGAGAATTTATTGGCAGCAGGTATAGTTCTAACCGGAGGCGCTTCGAAAGTTAAAGGCGCAATGGATTTAGCTGAAAGTTGTTTTGAGTTGCCTGTAAGACTCGGAAGCGTACAACAAATTGCCGGCTTAAGTGAAGTGATTGACAATCCCTCTTTGTCAACCGGTGTTGGTTTGATAATGCATGGCGCGCAGCAGAAATTTGACAGCATGATAGGTGCCTCCTCTGGGGTCGGTAAAGGTGCTCTGGGTGTTTGGAATAGAATGAGGCAATGGTTTACTGTTAATTTTTAAAATCAGTATTTATTAACCACAATGAGGTTTATATGTTTGAAATTATTGAAAGTCAACAAGACAGCGCAGTCATCAAAGTTGTTGGCGTAGGTGGTGGCGGCGGCAATGCAGTTGAGCATATGCTGGCCGAAAATATTGATGGTGTCGAATTTATATGTGCGAATACTGACGCACAAGCATTGAAAAATTCCAATGCAAAAATACTGATTCAACTTGGAGAGGAACTCACCAAAGGCCTAGGTGCAGGTGCAAATCCAAATGTAGGACGTGAATCTGCAGAAGAAAATCGTGAGCAGATTAAAGAAATTCTAAATGGCGCTGATATGGTTTTTATCACCGCCGGAATGGGTGGTGGAACTGGAACTGGAGCCGCTCCGGTGGTTGCTGAAATTGCGAAATCGATGGGAATTTTGACTGTGGCTGTCGTCACCAAGCCCTTCTCTTTCGAAGGAAAACAAAGAGCCCTAGCTGCAGAAGAGGGTATTGCGCGTTTAGCAGCCCAGGTTGATTCATTAATTACAATTCCAAATAATAAATTATTAACCGTTTTGGGTAAAAATATTTCTCTAGTGAATGCATTTAAAGCAGCTAATAATGTATTGTTAGGTGCTGTGAAAGGCATCTCCGACTTAATTACCCGTCCAGGATTGATTAATGTCGACTTCGCCGATGTGCGAACTGTCATGTCAGCCATGGGAATGGCTATGATGGGGACTGGAGTGGCTTCAGGCGAGCAAAGAGCGCGCCAGGCGGCAGAAGCAGCCATTGCCTCTCCTTTGTTAGAAGATATCAACTTATCTGGTGCTAAAGGCATTTTAGTTAATATTACAGCAGGACTGGATATGTCGATTGGCGAATTTGAAGAAGTCGGCGATGTCATTAAAGAATTTATTTCCGATGAAGCGACAGTGGTGTTGGGCACAGTCATTGATCCTGAAATGACCGATCAGGTACGTGTGACAGTCATTGTGACTGGCTTAGGTGAACCGCCTTCCCGTTTTCAAGGAAATCCTGTTCATGCAACAGGTCAAATGAGTGCCATTAATAGCATCTCAAATATGAATAAACCGATAAAAACACGTGTGGTTGAATCTAGGCGTCTTGATGGAAGCTTGGATTTTGAGCAGATGGATAAACCTGCTGTGATTCGCAAACAAGGCACACAGATGAATCAAATGCATCACATGAATACGAGCAATAATCAAAAACCAGTTGCAGAACCTGCGATACCAGATATGGATTATTTAGATATTCCAGCTTTTTTAAGAAGACAGGAAGAAGAAGTATAAAAAATAGAGATTTACAAATAAATTCTTGAACTTTTTGTATTAGTGGACAATAATTTACAAAATTTTAAATTTTCTATTATTTTGGAGATATTCTAGGTGACCGAGGCATGATCAGACAACGTACACCAAAAAAGATGATACAAGCCACAGGTGTAGGCCTTCACTCTGGTGAGAAAGTGATTTTAACCTTAAGACCAGCGCCAGTGAATACAGGAATCATCTTTCGTAGAACCGATGTAGAGCCTGTGGTTGAAATTCCTGCGCTTTATCGTTTTGTGTCAGATACGATGTTATGCACCACTTTGCAAAAAGAGGGTGTTCGCATTGCAACGGTAGAGCATTTACTGTCTGCCTTAGCAGGCCTGGGTATCGACAATGCATATATTGATATCAATGCCAATGAAATTCCAATTATGGACGGGAGTGCAGCGCCTTTTGTTTTCTTGATTCAGTCTGCTGGTATTCAAGAACAGCCTGCTCCCAAGAAATTTATTCGCATATTGGAGCCTATTCGTGTCGAACACCATGGTAAATGGGCTCAATTTATACCATTTGAAGGCTATCGCGTTTCTTTTACGATTGATTTTAAACACCCTGTATTTATTGATAGACCACAACACTCGGTATATGACTGGTCAACGACTTCCTATATTAAAGAGATTTGTCGTGCCCGTACCTTTGGTTTTCTATCAGAGTATGAGAAATTACGAGAAATGGATTTGGCTAAAGGTGGCAGCTTGAACAATGCCATTGTTGTTGATGATTATCGTGTTCTTAATGAAGATGGACTGCGTTTTGAAGATGAGTTTGTAAAGCACAAAATATTAGATGCTGTAGGTGATCTTTACTTATTGGGATGTGGTTTAATTGGCGCCTATGAGGGCTATAAATCAGGCCATGAACTGAATAATTGTCTGCTTAAAGAATTGATGGCCAATGAAAATGCTTGGGAATACACTTTTTTAAATGAAGAGCATGTGCCCCCTGACTACTGTCAAATGTTTGTGCCCGTTGAGGCCTAATCACCCAGTCTTGAAAAACCCTGGCTGAATTTTGATTTGAATAAACATCAAGCTGTAACATCGTAATTCCAAACGAATATGATCCCTTAAATGTGGCAATCGAACTCTAAGTTCACTTGCCCATAAAGGATCATCAACAATTAATACCATTTTACCTTTTTCAAAACTTCCCACTTGTACATGCCGGTTAATAGGCTCACCAAGATAATCGGTAACTGCCGATTGCCATTTATCGGCCGCATATGATTTTTGACAAATCTTTACCAGTTCTTTAGAAAAGCAATCCGTAATATGTTTCATGGTTCAGACATTGAAAATGCGATATGTTATTATAGCATTATAGCATTAGAGCTTGATGGTTTTATATCAACATGATCAAGAAAATCGGTTTTCAATGTTTTCTTCTATCCTAAGCTCATAATAAAACCTAAGAATCGTTTAATATACGACATAATTTTTACTACAATTTTTTACTGATTATCTGGTATGGTTCAATACCAGTGAACACTTTCCAGGCGTATTCCAAGACCGATAAAAATCGACATCCCATTACAGGCTCTCCTCCTCTAAGAGAGGGTTTCCGGGATTTCAAAACATTTCAGTTGCCATCGAACCAGCGTCTACAAACAACAAGACAAAGCACTGGATGACGCAAATAAAGCCTTTGCAAAAGACGATGAATGTACAACTATTCATTATCACTAAAGTATGATTGTAATGCCGCTTTTCTATAAGCAAGCTGCTTAATGACTTAAACTTTTAAAATACTTTTTAATGATCTATGATGACACATTAGCTCATAATTGATGACGCCAAGTGCCCATTAAAAAGAATACTTTGTATACTATGCCGAAACATTCGTGTTGGTCAATTGTGTCTGCTCTGGCGTAATCTTTTCTGCATCGTTTGAATTAAGGGCTTGGTGAGCGTCTATGCTCCTTTTGTGGGGACCATTGTAATGAATCATCTGGGTCACATACCACTAGAGCCTCAATCTCCAAGTCCGGATGAATTTCACAAATTTTTCGAAGTATACTCCTACCTCGTGGAGTCATGAAAAGGACCTTGTCAAGAGAAACTGAAGCCGTCTCACCATGCCAATCGATGGATTGGGTTTGTTGAAGAGAACCTATGGGAAGGTTTTTACAACATTCTTGATTATGTGAAAAAATTAACATTAAAATTTCTAATCCAGATTCCAGCAAACTTAAACAAAAAAATGGAGATTCGCTACATCCTCTTCCGGGGGCCGAGACGACACTGCAAAGTACCTTGGCACATATAAATGCTGTCAATTCTGGCCGTTTTTTAAGCATTCTCAATAAAATAGCCTGACCTTCGCCGGATGAACATAAATAGTAAAAAGCACTCAACCCATTATAGGAACCACAACGTTGTACCTGAGGTAATTCTAAGTCAGATAAGCTTGAACAAAGTGCAGAGGAACTGATTCTCATAACAATCTCTTGATCTGCCTCAAACAACTTTTTCCAGATGGCCAAACTTAATTGGGTGCGTACTAACCAAAAAAATAATGATGAGTTCAAGACCATGGTCGTATAATTTTGTGGAGGTAATGCATCACAAAGTGTAGACTTATCGATATTACTCGCCAATCTTGGATTGATATCCAAAAGTTTCAAAAATATCTGCTGATAACGTTCACCTCGAATTAAGTTGTGGAATACACAAGAGTCTAATAGGTCTTGGTGGTTTTCACACTGAATTGTTGAAGACATCCATACTGCTAAAGGAATATCCTCAAAAAAACGAAGAGATTTTCGGTCAATCAACATCTCTATAATCTTATAACCATTTGTAGTATTGGATAAAGACGCAAATGCACATGTTTTTTGAATTTGCTTAGAGGAATCTGAATCCATATCAAAAAGGGCGGCTCTATCAATAGCATCAATCAAATCTGGATGAGTCAAAAATAAAGCACTCAAAATAGAGCACCCATCATCTGTCATACACAACAAAGAAAAAACCGAACAGCGCCTTTTTATCTGCAAAACTGAATGGATTTGTTTTAATAAAAAGCTTGCGTTAACATTTTGACTTAAATGAGGATATTTGATCAAAAGCCCCAGACCCGTTTTGTTGGCTATAAAATAAGAATACAAAGACATCCCCGCATAACCTGTCAACTCAGAGGGTAAAATTTCAATCATGCTCTCTGGTGAAAGTTCCTCTACGATACGTGGGCATTTTTTTAGCAGTTCATGATCAGACCCTAAAAATGAAAGAATAAAGGGAATATTGCCATCGATTTTTCTATTGGCTAGCTCTCTTGGATTCAATAGAGCACTTGTTTTTTGTAGCAACACTTCACTGGTTATAAAGCCCAGCAATGATGAATCATTCTCTAAGTACCCCAACATCGCTTGATAAATTCTTTTTGATAAAACCATCAAAGGAAAAAAGGTGCCCCCTACTGGAGTTGAAAAATAATTTAATAATTGAGGATATCTCTCGAGCAATGTCTCTCCTTGCGGAGTAGAAACCAAGAGTTTTGCAATACTTGTGGTACCAAATTTAGAATGATTGACCTTTTTAATGAATATTTGTGGATCGAAAGCATCGAGTATACCTTTTTGGTGATCTAAGAGTTCTGTTAAAAGCGCAACACCATGTTTAGAACATAACAAATTAAATAATATGGCTTGACTGGCATACTCCTTCGCATGTTGCGTTCTAGCTCTCATCAAAATTTTTCCAATCATCTGAGGAATCATCGTCTTTGCCCATAACTTAACAAATCGATTTTCATCCGCAAGCCTGGAATTTATCAACATGTGAAGAATTTTATAGCCTGAGTCATAGCGAATCAGTACAGCAAAACCAAAATCGTTTTCAAACTGAGGATGATCGGAAGAGTCTCGCATTTTCCATAATGCGTGGATGAATTTTCGAGAATTGCCTGAATCTAAAATTAGATAACTTTTCAATGCATGAATAAATTCATTCGTGTGGAGGCCTTTGAGAATATGCTCTAGCAAGCAATATCCATCGTCCATTGGGCGATGGAATAATTCGACAAATTGTTTTTCTTTACATGAAACCAGGTATTGACTGATAAGCTGAGAAAATCTTTTCTGGGGGAGTTGTGTCCACGAGATTTTTGACCAGTCTGTTTGAACTGAAGCATCGCATTTTGATAAGTTTTGCGGCTCAGGTTCAACTGCACATGGTACAGACATAACAACTGTCTCTAGAAATTGATGTTTAAACGCATCTAAAGACATTTCAAAACGTTGTTGAACAATTTGGCTAGCAAGTTCATCATTTCCTCTTAAAATTAACTCTTTGGTCTTCTCCATCCAGTCATTGCGGGAACTGATTCTAACAGGTTGCAGCAAAAGTTCCTCGTTATTCTGCTGTAAAATTCTCCTCATATTGCGTGAGTTATGCATAGATACACTGTCATCGCTCAAAACATTAATCAACGTCTCTGTTGCTCGTGTTAATGCGATATAGACACTATTGAATGCAGGACCTAAAGTTAATTTATGGTTTGGACTTTTGGGTCGAGATTGACGGGGAGGAGATTCTGGGCTGTAGTCAGCTAATAAATCATCGTAGGGCTGGATTTCATCGAACAAACGAAAGGCAATGACAGTTTTCCACTCTAATCCCTGAGCCGCCTTGGGGGTGACAATGACAGCCTCATTCCCAAAATAGCTTCTTGCCTCAGCTAAAGCAGATTCTGAAGCAATCACAATAGATTCTGTGGAACGTGTTAGTTCACACAGTTGAGATCGGGTTTGCTCATGGCTTAATGAAACCCATTGAATAATACCTTTTTCCTGGAATGGATGACTTGAAACTTCAACTTGTCTTGCCCATCCTTTCCCCTCCACATCTCCTGCGCACACGTGATTTCGGATAGCTAAAACCTGAGCTGCCAAATGTGCAATTTTTTCAGGACATCGATGACCTTGACGCAATTGGAGAATCTGGTTATCAGTAAGACCCCAGATTTCTTTCAAAAAAATAGCCTTTCGAAAGGTGTCGTTGCCTTGGTCAACATCCATGAGACAAAAGATTTTTTTTCGTGCATTTACAGCAGCTGATAAGACCCTTAATTGGAGTAAAGAAATGAGCTGCGTTTCATCAATAGTTAAAAAATCATAACAGGAGTCTAAAGCTATGAGTTCATTGATTGAGCCGCCTAAACAATAGAGATGTTGATCCACTGTCACAGCGCATGCAGGAAAAAATCCCCAATCAATTTGTTGTTCTTTTTTTAAAAAAGAACAATATTTCCAATACGCTTGCCATAATTTCATTCGCTCAGAGGGGTCGAATACACATCTTCTTTGTCCCAATTCCAGATAGTCTTGCTGTGTGTATCCTGAAATCAGACGAAACTCCTGATACACCGCACTGGCTTGATTGAGCGGCAATCCCTCTTTTTTTGAATGCATTTCATACCAAGCGGTAAATTGCAGTTCAGCGACTTCAGTACAACCTTGAGTCGCTTGAGGGTATCGTTGTTTCATCAAATCCGCATAGGATAAAAACGCTGTGTATTGTTCATCCGCTGGATGATAGCAGGAGGATTGCATCCAATTGATTTTTGTTTGATGAGCTAATTTTGGAGAGCTGGTGATGTATGCAGATTTATATTCAGATCCTGATTGCATGGCCTCACGAAGCTGTTCCCTTAAAGCTTTTACAGCTAACAAGGTTTTACCTGCCCCAGGCTGCGCTTGTAATACCAAAGGAAAGGTTGCTTGATGTAAGACTGTTTGCTGTTCATCAGTTAATGACAACCATTGATGATTATAAAAATCCAATTCAATCAATTTTGGATGGTCAGGAGATGCACTAAAATCACTTTGACTCATAGTAGATGTTTCAGGCTCATCACAACCAACTGTTTCTATTGGCAAGGCTTGAATTTGCCCTACAAGAAAATCATGATCACGTTCTAGCAATTTTTTTAATGCACCTGGCTTCAATTCTGGTGCTTTTTCATACTCGTGATTTTCTAAAAAACTGGTCAAGACCCAATAACTTTGATTTTCATGATAAAATCGTGTACACATGAGCCGAGCAGTCCCATTGGCACGTATACTGAATACACAAGTCGAACGTAATTTTTCAAAACAGGCGCCTTTGCTCAAGCTTCTTGACAATAATCGACTTTTAATGTCATTTAATTTAGCAGTTAGCAGAGGATCCCAATTTTGAGGAAAACTAGAGAGACACAACACTGCTGAAAATAATTTGGGCATATTGATCTTGGGGAAAAAATTGTCTTACATGCTATACTGTTTTTAATTTAATATCAAGCTGCTCGATTAAAGAGCTTAAAGCGTTTTGAAATCAGCATACCCTGCTGTTACTTGTTGAGTTACACCATTTTTTCTAGCTTTCATGTAAATTTCCACCTGTTTTGATGTGCTCTATTTACCTGACATAAATCCGTCAATATTAAGTTCTAGATTAGTTCAGGATAAAACATTAAAACCGGCAAAGTTAATGATCGTTCAATAGGCCCAAAAATTTATTGGCAAAACCTCGAGGAGAATCGGTTTTATAATTGAGTTCATCAAGAAAAATAAGTTTAAAATTAGATTTGCTTGCGGGTGATATAACATCTGGATTTTCTGAGTAATTTTTAAGCAGAGGTAGAAATAGGGATTGACCAATGACATAACGCTTATCATGACTCTCAGGAGACATCCCCCAGACATCTTGATAAGTAATGGCAGCGGCCCCGTTATTATTCATATCTTTATTACCTACATATAACATCACATGACCGCCGGTATAAATAATGGTCATTAATGGATGGCCTTTTTCTTTTAATAAGTTTATACGATCATCAATATTATTTTTTGATAAGTCCAGCGTTGAACTTAGCTGTGCTTGTTGAGCAGAGTTTCTAGGTAGCCAAATTCCAAATGGTGTGAATATACTTTTCATCTCTTGAGAACAATCATTAAAGAAAAATGCCCCCCCCCAACCATAAGGTCGATTTTTTAATTGATTAATGATTTTAACCAGGTTTTTAGGTGAGGAAGCTAAAGGCATTATATTCGACGCATTTGTATTGATAATGCCCTTTTTTATCATGGCATGATGATGGTTATTTTTAACGGGTATTAAAATCGAGGTCTGCTTACTATTACGTTCAATCATTGGAAATACAGCACCAACATAACCGGTGAATTCGAATAGTTGTTTTTCATTGACAATGCTTGCTTGTGTTTGAGTGACGGCAATAAGGCTTTGTTTTGCTGCTGCCTGCCACTTGCTAATGAACCCAGATGAAACATAGGCAATATCATTACTTTTAACCCAAGCAAAATAACCATCTGGTGTTAAGACCAAGGACCACGCTTTATCTTTTGACACACTAAAAACATAGAGTGGCGTGCCTGCCCAAACTGCAGACGCTTGCAAATTATCGAAAGGAAAACCTTGCCCAGGTAAGCTTGCATGAAAAAAATCAGGTGCTATATCAGGTAAGACACGTGCATGGGTATTTGTAACTGAAATGGCTCGATTTTCCTCCTTGAACTCATTCGAGACGAGCGTATATAAATCCATGTTATCTCTTATTTGGCTCAACCAAGCTTGGTCGTGCTCCTTGAAATTCTCCGCATAATGTTTATCTTCATTTGGTTTGTTTTGATTGTTAAAATCTTCTAATATTTCGGGCTCAATTTTTTTTATAAATGGTAAAGCCGACGTTACCATTTTTCTACTCCAAGGTGATAATCCTTGAGCATCACTAGAGTAATAATGATTATAAAATTGATTTAATTGTAAGTTTTGATATTTAACGCTTAATATAGGCTTATTGTATTCCTCTCCATCTGGCGATAAATAATCATTTGCATTTTGAGAGTATGTGACAGGAAAATCATAAATAGGGACTTCCATTGCAAAACAGGCCAAAAAATAGAGAAATAAGAATGGTACAATGATGAATTTCGTTAAATGCCGCTTATCACATATGGTATAATTCATAAGACTCTGCCTCACAACTAAAGCTTAACATGATACCTAAAAATGATCGAAGTGTCAATTTATTAATCAATTATAAGCTTTTATCAATAAGTTATAAATGCTATGTATCCTTAGTAATCTTTGCTATATTGATTTCAACAAACTCCGCTTCAATTGCAGCGAATAAAGCTAATGATGCTTGTCGAGTTCTGAACACATCCAAACAGGTGAAAAAATTACTGCCATTTTCTTCACAAATTATTATTATTAAGTCATTGCGAGGTATTAAGGCTAACATGACGCTATGCCAACGCCACGGAGCAATATGGCAACCAATGTTCACACCGGTCTTTAGTGCTGTTGTTGGAAAAAATGGGATAGCTGCCATTGGAAAAAAGAAAGAGGGTGATTTAAAAACACCAGAAGGTCTATATCCAATTGGAGAGGCATTTGGAACACAGCCATTAGCACTTAAAATGGATTATAAGTACATCACAGCAGATGACAAATTTATCGATGATATTAACAATAGACGTTATAACACATGGGTGTCTGGGCCAACCGATGCGAAAACTTATGAACTGATGTTAATTGAACCCTATACCTATGGCGCTGTAATAAATTACAATATGAATCCCACAATTGCAGGAAAAGGTAGCGCCATTTTTATACACTTGTGGCGTTCGCCAAATTCACCAACGGCTGGATGTATTGCTTTGGAAAAGAAGCACTTATTGATGATGCTTCATTGGCTCGATAAGGCACAACATCCATATATTCTTGTGCGTTAACTTTCTCAAAAATGCTCTCTAACTTATTGGCGTAATCACATTTCATATACAGCATTATCCTCAATTAAAACTTGAATATATATTCTATGTATAATAAACCAGTAAATTGTATGTTATTAAGGAGCCATTATGACTAAAAGAATAATTATTTCTCAAGATTATGATGGCTGTTACTCCATAGTTGCTGAGGGTGGTGTAGAAGCAGAACTGAGGAAAATAAAAATAAGTTTAAAACTAGTGATTTTTAGGTTGAAAGTTGTTTTCAGCGCTTTTTCACTGGGTCAAAACCTACTTATCAATGGCATGGAACTTTTTCTTTGGATGGCTCCTTTAATCCTTTTGATCTCATTTTTTGCCAGATTCAAATTGAGCCTGAATTTATTTTTTCATTAATCTATCCGGATGTTGGGTAAAAATGATGAATAAAGAAGAGCCTAATGATAGGACAATTATTACCAAAATGGCTTTGTTAAAATCTCCGTTTGATGCAGCTAACCAGCCAGTTAGAGAAGGGGCAATGAAACTTGCAAGCCCTAAACATCCAGACATGATGCCTTGACTGGCCCCAGCTTGGCTTTGTGCTAGATCGCTATTTAAAGAGAAAAAAGCCGACATTGGAAATAAGCCAAATCCAATGCCAAGCGATATGGAGATGGCTATTATTTCAATAGAAGGTTTTTGTAATAATGGAAGTAATGTTAGTGCTGATAGCATTTGACCTGCAGCTATCAAATAAAACCTTGATACACGAATACTTTGTGTTTTATTCCATAGCCAATCTGAACAAGAGCCCCCTATTAAAATGAAAATAGTTGCAACAAACCAAGGCAGTGTTAAAAACCAACCAGTGGTTTCAATGCTCATTTGTTGGGTCTGATGTAAATAACCAGGAAGCCATGAAATTGAAAAAGATAATAAATATCCCAAACAAAAATAAGATAGGTATGCCAATATTAATTGAGGATTTTTAAATAAATCAGATATCTTTGCTTTAGTATTGGCAGGCTTTTGATGTTGAAGATGCGTTTTGATGTATTGTTTTTCAGCTGGTGAGGTATAGGGATTCTCGCTAGGATGGTCTCTAAAAATAATGTACCAGATTATTGACCATACAATCCCAAGTGAACCAAGGATATAAAACATGGTTCGCCATCCAAAATGGCTGATTAATTGTGTGATAAAAGGAGCGCCTATGACAGATGAAAAGGGCACTGCAGCCAAGCTTAATGATAGCGCTTTGGCTTTTTCTTTAGCGGGCAACCAGTCACTTGAAACTCGGGTTAATGAAGGAAACGCTGGGCCTTCTGCCATTCCTAAAAATATTCTTAGAATAAATAACGAGTAAAAACCAGAAACCAATCCAATACAAGCGCTGCTAATAGACCACAATATTGAAAAAATAGTTAGGATTTTTCGAGAACCAAATTTATCAACCAATAGACCTCCAATAAAAGTCATTAATAAGTAACTGATACCAAATGCAGATGAAATTAAACCGAAATCAGCATTGCTTAATCCATAGGTTTTTTGAAGGGGCTCTATCACGTAAGCCAGTGCACTTCTGTCAAGGAAATTGATGACACAAGCTAAAAAAATCATAAACATGACAAACCATCGAAAACCTTTCATTATAAACCCCATAAATTCAATGAGTTGATAATATAATGAATATTAAAAGAGGTGTCGAGGGGGTAAGTCAGCAATACAGCGATTCCCGCTCAATTTAATTTATCTTAACCAGCTCAAGTCAATATTCGCCACCGATCTAGACATTCCTTTTCAGCTTCCCTATTTAACAAAGATTTTCGACAGTTAAAAAATAGAGTTCATTCTCGTCGTTGCAGTAGCGGCAAACTTGAACATATATATCCTATGTTGACGAAAAAAATAATACAAAGTAGAATAAAACGGCAAATTTAATTTTATTAAGGAGTTGTTATGCAGACAAGAGTAATTCTTTCTCTAGATTACGATGGTTGTACCTCCATCATTGCAGAGGGTGGTTTAACAGCAGAACTAGAGGCCCCTGGGAAAAAAGAGAAGTATGAACACCCCGCATATGTTGAGGTTAAAGCCCGCTTACTGGAAACTCCGCAACAGTGTAATCAGTATTTAGATCAAATAACAGCTGGAGCTGATGCGGTTAGTGTGTATGTTGGTTCAAATAGACAATCTTATAGCTTGGATAAACGGAATGAAAATAAAAATAAAAATGGGAGCGTCTTCCCTGCATTAGAAGCCTTATGTCAAACACGAACCACAGTTGGTTGCCCATGGACATTCGAGTCCTATTTACTAGCTGATACCGGATCTGAAAGAGGAGAGGCACTAAGAAGAATCAAAAGTGGGACTCTGCCCCACTTAGAGGCCCCAGAATACGGAGAATCAAAGATCCCTTTACTACTCGCACAAATGAGTGATGCCTATAGGCAATATCCAGGAGAAACACTAGAGTTTCATTTTGTGGACGACCGCCAGGATCTAATCGATGATATATGTGAAAAATTAAATAAACACCTAATTCCCCCAGGAATGACATTGAAGATTTCGAAATTTGATTACATTGGTATAGCAAACGAAAGAAGAGAAAAACTACATCCTTACCTAGTTCAAACAATACTATCATTACAAGCACCCCAAATTGTCACATTGGAAGGGGATGCCAGCGGACATATGTTATCTGACAAAACGATGATGTCGTCTTTAACAGTTAAGGTTAGTCAATACTTACAGCATCTTAAAGATAAACTTAAACTTCATGATATCAAGTGTTCTGGTGGTGCGTTGTCAAACAGAAGTGATTATAGTTCCGAAAAAGGAGCACTCGTTACGAGATACAATACGATTTTAGAATTAGAACAACTGATTACAGGCAAGGATGCTTTAGATGGCCCAGATATAGAGGCTTCCCAAGCTTGTGTACGCACTTGCTGGGAGAATAAACCCGATCGGGATGAAAATAGAAACTTTCTTAGCGGTTTAATCGATGTTTTAAAAATGCATAGACAACAACCAATGGGTTTGTTTTCTACAGCAAAATCCCCTGAGAAAGATCATCAGAAAGAAGGTGGAGCAAGCATGAGGGTGAGGGATTAATAGTGTCTCAAATTTCCTGTAAATTGAGACAGGCTTGTGTGCGCTTGTGACAGGTATTTTTATCTGAAAGCAATACCTCTAGAAAGTTGAGAGTTATTGCTTTTTTTAAATTCAATATTCATAAAAAGCTCAGCATTGTTAAAGCAAGTGTGCAAAACCCTCAATAGAGAGTTAAACGGACTGCATGGAGCTTTGCTGAACTGGTCGGAGTGACAGGAATTGAACCTGCGGCCCCTGCCTCCCGAAGGCAGTGCTCTACCAGGCTGAGCTACACTCCGATAATCTTAATGTTCTCGAATAATACTATATTCTGTTAACTCTAATAAAGCTTCTTTATAGGGCGAATCAGGAAGATCTTCAAGATATGTTTTTGCCATTTTTGCTTGTGTGGCAGCGGTCTTTTTGGTGAATTCAATAGCGCCGGTGTCAACAAGGGTCTCAATAATCAGCGGTAAATTGTCTCGCAAGCCATGTTTTAAGCTTGTTTGTATGAGTTTTTTTTGTTTCTCTGTGCCATGTTTAAGGGCAAAGATTAAGGGTAAGGTGGCTTTGCCATCGGCAAGATCATCACCAATATTTTTGCCGATAGTGAGACTATCAGAACAATAATCCAAGGCATCATCAATCAATTGAAATGCATTTCCTAAATGTAGTCCAAAATGATGGAGTTTGTCGCACATGGATTCCGTTTGACCAGAAATTCTTGCAGCGAGACTTGTTGCTGCGGCAAATAATAATGATGTCTTGGCTTCAATGATTTCAAAATACCCCTCTAATGAAATATCATATTGGTTTTTATTAGCCAATTGTTTAATTTCACCACAGCCAATTTGATTGGCTATTTCTGCCATGATCCCAAGAACTTTAAGATCCCCGATTTCTAGTAATAATCTTGTATGGAGAGTAAACAAAAAATCGCCAATCAGTACACTGGCTTTGTTCCCCCAAATTTCATGGGCCGTTTCACGCCCCCGCCTTAATTTCGATTCGTCAATAACATCATCATGTAATAAAGTGGCTGTATGAAAAAACTCTATCATTGCCGCCAATGCAATATGATATTTCCCTTGATAATTGAATGCTTTGCAAATTAATAGCGTAAGCAAAGGACGGAGTTGTTTTCCACCACCATTCAAAAGATGTTGAGTCATTTCTACAATGAGTGGATGCTCAAAAATAATTTGTTGTTGAATGGTTTGGTTAACATCGTCAAGTTGTTCGCTGACCAATTTACGAATACGGTGTATCGACATTGAATTTTTTATTAAAGACTTATGTATTGAATCGTAAGCATGCTAGAGGAGATTGTCAAGGCTCAACCCATAATGCACGACCCACTTTGGAAGAATTAGGACGCTGCAGGAGTTTACAAATCTTTGCACCCAGTTGGACAATCTTATAAATATCGACACCTGTCTCCAATCCCATGCCATGCATCAAATAAAGCAGATCTTCAGTGGCTAAGTTACCCGAAGCGCCTCTCGCATAAGGACAGCCGCCTAAGCCTGCGAGAGAACTGTCAAATTTACGGATGTCATGTTCAAGCGAAGCATAAACATTGGCAACAGCTTGACCGTAGGTGTCATGAAAGTGCATGCAAATAAACTCAGGCGTAAACGCTTGGAGGAGGCATTGCAATAATTGTTGTGTTTGTTTGGGAGTACCCACTCCAATGGTATCGCCAAAACTGATTTCAGTAACCTGTAAGGCTTGCAATTGCAATGCGACGTCCAGCACTTGCTTGGGATCAATGTGTCCTTCATAGGGGCATCCTAAAGCACAGGAGACATAAGCACGAATGGGTATTTTATTTTCATGCGCCATTTCCACTAGCGGTTTAAAGCGCTCTAAACTCTCTTTGATGCTACATGAGATATTGCGAAAATTAAAAGTTTCACTTGCTGCGGTAAATATGGCAATGGTTTGCACCTCGGCTTGAAGTGCTTTTTCCATTCCCTTGGTATTGGGGACTAACGCAGAATAATTGACATGAGGGTTTTTATCTATACCTTGATAGACTTCAAGATGATCGGCCAGTTGTGGTATGCGTTTGGGATTAACAAAACTAGTGACTTCAATATGTTGCAAACCGGTGGCTGACAACTGATTGATCAGTTCAATTTTGGATGCTGTTGATACAAATTCAGATTCATTTTGTAAACCATCTCTCGGTCCTACTTCATAAATGAATACATCTGGCAAATTGCTCATTATGAATCACTTTTTTCAGTGAGTTCTAACAATTGTTGTCCTTCTTGAACCTGTTGCCCAATTGTATAGAATAATTGTTTTATCGTTCCAGAGAAAGGGGCATAAATGGTGTGTTCCATTTTCATGGCCTCCAAGACCATTAAGGGCTCTCCTTCAATCATGATATCTCCATTGTGCTTGAAAATAGCAACAATGGTAGCCGGCATCGGCGAAATAATGCCACCAGGTGTTTGATTGGCTGTGGAATGCAGGCGCTGTTTCATTTGGGTTTCAATACGGTATTGTTGCTGTTGGTCGCAGATCAGCCACCTGCTGTTTTTAAATTCAACTTTATAGTGTTGTAGGTTTTGACCATTGTCGATATAAACCCAAGGTGCTTGGAATTGATAGTTTATCACTTGGACTTCACCATTGGTTTTAAATGCAACTTTACCTGGATGGTGATAGCTGACACAAAAATGAATCTCTTCATCATCTATGGAGACGTTTCGAGGAGAAAATTGCGGTCCTGTTATAGACATATTGCACAAATCAAAAGGTAGTGGATGTTTTTTACTCCAAAAATGAATACTATCCATCACTACGATTGTTGACAATGACAGTTTTCCTGCTGGGGGTGTCTTATATTGACTGAGAAAGTCGATAGGGACGGCACCTTTAAGCCAACGGGGGTTTTCTAAAAGGGTATTGAGATAGGAAACATTGGTCTCAATACCAAGAATTTGGGTTTCATCAAGCATGTGTTGCATTAATCGTGCTGCTTGCGTTCGGTCGGGTTGCCAGCAAATGGCTTTGGCTAACAATGAGTCATAATGATTTTCAATCATTTGATGATTTTCAATACCGGTATCAATGCGTTTTGTCTTTGAGGTTTGCGGCCATTGAAGCATTTTTATTTGGCCTTGGCTGGGTCGAAAGTCATGTTGCGGCTCTTCAGCACAAATTCGACATTCAATGGCGTGCCCATTGGGTGCTAAAGGTTGTTCAATTGATAGTTTTTCACCACTTGCAATCCGAATTTGCCATTCGACCAAATCAAGGCCGGTTATCATTTCAGTGATAGGGTGCTCAACTTGAAGCCTTGCATTCATTTCCATAAAGTACAGGGTGTCTTCTCCTACCAATAGAAATTCAACGGTGCCGGCATTATTGTAAGAGAAAGTTTTAGCGACATCCAAGGCATACTGATACAATTTTTGTCGCGTTTTGGCAGATAGTTTGATAGCTGGTGCCTCTTCAATGATTTTTTGCTGACGACGTTGTACCGAACAATCTCTTTCAAAAAGATGAATAATGTGGCCATGGTTATCGCCAAGCACTTGCACTTCCAAATGTCTGGGATGTTCTATCAATTTCTCTAAAAGTAACTCATCGTTATTAAAATAACTTTGAGCTTCTCGACGTGCTGATGCCATGGCATGTTGAAAGTCTTTGGCGTGATACACAATTTTCAAACCTTTCCCACCGCCACCGTGCGTAGCTTTCAGTACCACAGGAAAGCCAATTTGATGGGCAGCTTGTGTGAGCGCATCATCACTGGGGTTGGGAGGGTTAAATCCAGGAATAAGTGGGACTTGAGTATCTTCAAGCATCTGTTTTGCGCGTTGTTTAGAGCCTACATCGCGCATAGCTTGACTACCAGGACCAATAAATTGGATGTGAAGCTGTTCGCAAATTTCAGCAAACTCTGGATTTTCAGATAAAAAGCCATAGCCAGGATGGATGGCGCATGCTTTGCTTTGTTGAGCGACTTCGATGATTTTTGCAATATTGAGATAGCTCTCAAGCGGTGCAGCAGGGCCTACACAATAGGCTTCAGTAGCCATTTTGACGTGGGGACTAAATCGGTCTGCTTCTGAGTAAATCGCAATACTTGCCATCCCCATCTTATTTAAGGTTTTGATGATACGCACCGCTATTTCACCTCGATTGGCGATAAGTACTTTTTTAAACATCAGGGTAGTTCCTTAATAAAAGTCGGATTAGGTTTTTTTGGATTTTAAAAATTCCTGTAATTTCTGTTGTGCAATCGGATGGGTTCTCATTCTTGCCAATTGTTCTGCGGTGCGAAGCTGTAGGGCTTCAGTAATAGGTTGCTTGTGAATACTTGCCAACCATCTTTTAATAGCACCTAGGGCTTCGGTGGGCAATTGCGTCCAGTTTTGGGTACAGTGCTCAGTGTAGGTCTGTAGATCATTTTCCGATACGATGGCATCAATCAATTGGTATTGTAGTGCATGATCTGCGGTAAATATTTCGGCACTTAAAAATAAGCGTTTCGTTTTTTTAAGCCCCATAACTTCTAAAATATAGGGGCTAATCACCGCAGGAATAAGACCTAATTTGGCTTCTGAAAAACAAAATGTGGCGTTTGGCACGGCAATGGCGACATCGCTTGCCGCAATAAACCCCAAAGCTCCACCAAATGCCGAGCCTTGCACGACACATAGTGTGGGCTTTGGACTTTGATGCCAAGTGGCTAGTATATCAGCCAGCTGCTTTGCATGTGCAATATTATCTGGCATGGGAAGCTTGGCTGCAGCTTGCATTTCGACTAGATCAGCGCCAGCGGAAAAAAAACGACCATTGGCATTAAGAACGATGGCTTTTACATTTGCATCGCCAATGCCTTGCAAAATCATTTCATGCAAGGTTGTAAGCAACTCACTATTAAAAGCATTATGCTTGTCAATGCGATTTAAACTTATGGATAGAACATTGTTTTCAATGCTGGTGATGATCATATTACATCCGCCATATGCCATATTGACTATCCGGAAACAAGTGGTTCATACAGATTTTTAAGCTATAAGCTAAAATCTTACGGGTGTCTTTGGGGGCGATGATGCCATCATCCCAAAGCCTGGCGCTGGCATAATAAGGGTGCCCTTGCGTTTCGTATTGTTGTCGCAATTGTGCTTTAAATTGTTCTTGTTGTTCCTCTGGCCATTCCTGCTCTTCTTTTTTTAGCTTGTCCAGTTTGATTTGGGATAATACTTGTGCTGCTTGCTCGCCACCCATGACACTAATGCGACTGGTAGGCCAAGACCACAAAAAACGTGGGTTATAAGCACGTCCACACATGGCATAATTTCCAGCACCAAAACTGCCGCCAATCATCAAAGTTAACTTGGGAACGGCTGCATTTGCAACAGCGGCAACCATTTTTGCACCGTGTTTAGCAATCCCTGATGCTTCATATTTTTGGCCCACCATAAAGCCTGTGATATTTTGTAAAAATAGCAAAGGTGTTTGGTTTTGAGTGCATAACTGAATAAAATGCGCGGCTTTTTGCGCAGACTCGGCAAACAAAATGCCGTTGTTGGCAATAATTCCAACCGGAAGCCCATAAATTTTAGCAAATCCACAGACCAGTGTTTTCCCAAATAAGGCTTTGAATTCGGAAAATGAAGAGCCATCAACAATACGAGCAATGATTTCATGTATATCAATCGGTTTTTTGAGATCTGCGGGTGCTAGGGCATTGAGCTCATCTGTTGGGTATAGTGGGGCAGGGGCATGGATGTCCCATTGGTACATCGATGAGGGAGGGGCAAGATTTGCCACCAGCTCCCGTGCTAGTTCAAGAGCGTGTTGATCATCGATAGCCATATAATCAGCAACCCCAGATTGTTCACAGTGAACTTGAGCACCGCCGAGACTTTCAGCATCAATGATTTCACCGGTGGCTGCTTTGACAAGAGGTGGCCCCCCTAGAAAAATAGTGGCTTGTTCTTTAACCATAATCACTTGATCTGCCATGGCTGGAACATAGGCGCCACCTGCAGTACATGAGCCCATCACCACAGCAATTTGTGGAATGTTTTGTGCAGACAACTGAGCTTGATTGTAAAAAATCCTACCAAAATGTTCTTTGTCGGGGAAGACCTCATCCTGCATGGGTAAAAATGCGCCACCCGAATCGACCAGATAAATGCAAGGCAGTCGATTTTCTTTGGCAATTTCTTGGGCCCGAAGATGTTTTTTGACGGTGAGGGGGTAATAAGTGCCGCCTTTGACGGTGTAATCATTGATCACAATCATGCAGTCACGGCCATGAATTTGACCGACACCGGCAATCATCCCCGCACCAGGAACCGTATCAATATAGACTTGATGGCCAGCAAATAAACCAATTTCTAAAAAGGGGCTTCCAGCGTCTAATAAATAACTTAGGCGCTCACGCGGTAAAAGCTTTCCTTCGGTTTTATAGCGTAATTGCGCTTTCTCACTGACATTCGATTGAATAGTGCGCGTAATGTCTTGCAGTTCTAACAATTGTTGTTCCATTTTCTCACGATTATTTTGCATCACTGCATGGTGTAAATGGATATGACTGGTCAAGGTGCTCATAGGTTTCCTTGCTGCAAAAGCGTAAAACTACCATTAAAAATTATCCAGATAAAACACAGATAAATAGCGGGGTGGTCCAACGATTTTTTCTTAAATATTTTACAGAAAAGTTCTATAGATAAAGTAATTAATAATGGCCAAAAAATTTGTGAGATCGCTGTTGCAACATAGGTGCTGATATGAAAATAAATAAGATGTTTAAATTTGTGGGTTAACATTATAAAATAATTGGCGGTACGGCCTTGCAGCCAGGCAATATAGTTCATAGCTATGGTAATGACGGGATTGGTCAACACCAAAATCACCAATAACAATATTCTGTTTTCTAAAGGGGATGTTTTAATCTTCATAATCGTTCTATCGCCATCGCAAGGGCCTCGCCACCACCAATACAAATGGCTGCGATACCGCGTTGTTTATGTTGTTGATGTAAGGCATAAAGCAGTGATACTACAATTCTTGCTCCAGAAGCACCAATAGGATGCCCCAATGCACAGGCACCACCATGAATATTGACCACACTGCTATCCAGTTTAAGATGGGATATCGCAGCCATAGTGACAACTGCAAAGGCTTCATTGATTTCCCATAAATCAACGTTATTAACAGTCCAACTTAGTTTTTTTAGTAAACGGTCAACACAAAAGCCAGGCGCTGTGGTAAACCATGCCGGATCTTGAGCATATTGGCTAAAACCACAGATTTTTGCTAAAGGTGTCATCCCCAATTGTTGCGCACGTTCGATGCGCATAATTAATAAACTTGCGGCACCATCGGCAATAGAGCTCGAGTTGCCAGCAGTAATTCGCCCCTCTGCTTCAAAAACAGGCTTCAGTCGTGCAAGCTTTTCGAGTTTGCCGTGATCAGGCTGCTCGTCTTGGTGAATATCGGCTATGGGGGCCATTTCTTGTGAGAAATAGCCATTTTTTTGGGCATTTAATGCCCGTTCCATTGAGATTCTGGCCCAGGCGTCTTGATCTTCTCTAGAAAAATTTAAAGTTTTGGCTGCCAATTCAGCAAAACAACCCATGAGTTTTTTTTGTGGAGAGTAAGCATCTTGTAAGCCATCCCACCACATGTGGTCTAGACATTCACCATGGCCTAGCCGATATCCCTTTCTTGCTTTAGGCAGAAGATAAGGGGCGTTGCTCATGCTTTCCATGCCGCCGGCCAGCACAATTTCGCTGCGGTTTGCTGCAATGCTGTCACACGCTTGCATCAAGGCTTGCATGCCTGAGCCACACACTTTATTCAGTGTTGAGGCGACCGTTTGTGGTAATAAACCGGCCCCAAGCGCTGTTTGACGTGCAGGCGCTTGACCTAGGCCTGCAGATAACACACATCCCATGATCACTTCATCAATTAAGTTGTTATCAATACCTGCTTGTTGGATGCAGGCTTGATGACTGGCAATAGCCAAATCGATAGCGGACATGGTACTTAAGCTACCTAGAAATCCTCCCAGTGGGGTGCGCTTGGCTGCAACTATCACCAATTCTGGCTTCATGATTACTCCTGTTGACCGGTTTCTTTAAACAATTCCCGACCGATTAATAAACGACGAATTTCGGATGTGCCTGCACCAATTTCATATAATTTAGCATCTCGCAATAAGCGGCCTGTCGAATATTCATTAATATAACCATTACCACCTAAAATTTGAATCGCTTGTAATGCGCATTGTGTAGCTTGCTCGGAGGCAAATAAAATAACACTGGCGGCATCTTTGCGCGTAATATTGCCTTGATCACAAGACATTGCGGTTTGATATAAAAAAGCGCTGGATGCTTGAAAGGCGGTATAAATATCAGCAAGTTTGCCTTGAATAAATTGAAATTCACCAATAGGCGTGGAGAATTGTTCGCGTTGATGAACGTAGGGCAATACCACATCTAAGCAAGCTTCAATAATTCCCACTGGACCTGCTGCGAGAATGACTCTTTCAAAGTCAAGGCCGCTCATAAGAACGCTCACGCCACCATTATAGCTACCCAGGATTTGCTCCTCAGATATCCAGCAGTCTTCAAAAACCAATTCACAGGTATTAGAACCGCGCATTCCGAGCTTATCAAGTTTTTGTGCCGTTTTAAAGCCAGGCATTCCTTTTTCAATAATAAATGCGGTAATCCCTTTTGATTTTTTTTCAGGTTCCGTTTTTGCATAGACGACCAATACATTCGCATCTGGGCCATTGGTGATCCACATTTTTGTGCCATTTAATTTAAAACGGTTACCATGTCGTTCGGCTTTCAATTGCATGCCGACAACATCAGAGCCAGCTTGGGATTCACTCATGGCAAGGGCGCCTACCCATTCACCGGAAACCAGTTTCGGTAAATATTTCGCTTTTTGTTCGGCATTGCCATGGCGGTAGATTTGGTTGACGCAGAGATTACTGTGCGCGCCGTAACTCAAGCCTACAGAAGCACTGGCTCTGGATATTTCTTTTAATACGATGGCATGGGCAAGATATCCCATATTAACGCCACCATACTCTTCAGAGACGGTCATGCCAAGAATGCCAAGATCACCCATCATTTTCCAAAGGTGATGAGGAAATTCGTTGTTTTTATCGATATCACTGGCAATTGGTGCAATTTCTTTTTTAGCAAATTGTTGGACAGTGTTTTTGAGCATGACTATCGTTTCATCAGTGTGGTGCAACATCTTAAAATCCTAAACGTATGACCTTTATAGAATATATCCTTCTTCAACATTCTTGTGAAGTGAAGCTTTTAATTTTATAAACATGCATTTGATATTTTATGTTATATTGGGTTTTTATCTCTTCTTTTTAACAGAAAATATGAGTAACCAAATCGAACGAGCAAAAATGTTATGGCGTTGTCGTCGTGGAATGCTGGAATTGGATTTATTGCTAGAGCGTTTTATGGCAGAAGGTTATGATAGCCTAACCCCCGAACAACTTGCTATTTTCAAACGCCTACTGGAAGAGCCAGATCCTGATTTATTCGCTTGGTTAATGGGCTCTGCTGAACCCAGTCTTCCTGAGTTTAAATCTTTTATCATTTGGTTTAGAGCTGGTTTTTGTAAATCTATATTTTAAGACGATGCAAAAAACATTCTTTTTTAATAACAGTATCTCGCCCACAGTGATTCAACTCAGCCGCTATTTGCAAGAGGCTGGGTGGCAGATAAATGTAAATACAGCATATTTATCAGATGTTCATTTGGATTACCCGCAATTACAACATTTAGAGCATAAACATTTGTTGGCACAGTTTCTTGAGCCCGACTTGTTATGGATGATACCAAAAACAGTCTGTTTAGATGAAAAGAATTGGGTTGAACAGTTGGATATCTTATTAAAAACGAATGGTGCGCAGACGCCTTGGATTTTAAAACCCGCCTTGCTCAACAATGGTCAACATATCCATTTGTTTGCAGACTTAACCCAAGTATTTAAGCATTACGCCCAAGCCAAGCGATTAGGAGGTCCTCATGTCCTTCAACACTATATCCAATTTCCGCATTTATTGAAGGGGCCTGAAAAAGGCCATAAATATAGTATTAGGATGTTCATGGCATTAAAAAATCAATGTGCTTTTTTATATCCAAAAGGTTATTTTAATATTGCCCTGACTCCGTATGCAGCGGATGACCTCAGTCTTTTGACGGCACATTTGACCAATGAACATTTGGGGCATGGCTCACGGAATGTTGCACAAATTCCCACCTCACAATATCCCATCTTTAATGAATTTTATCCTCAGATTGTTAAGATCTGTAAAGCTTTAGCTCAGAAGTTTTTACAAGTAATAGATGAAAAGACATCTAAATTTGCTTTATTGGGCATTGATTTGATGGTGGATAGTCAAGAGCAACTATGGCTATTAGAAGTCAATCATGGTCCTTGTTTCCCCACTGATGAAGGGCATCCATTGTATTTTAAATTATACGATGATTTTTGGCGGGCTTTGGTGTGTGAGATACTCGAAAACCATGAAATCTCTAATTTTTTAGTTTTGTAGCTTTTAGTCATTCATCAATTGTGACTTCATAAAATGATTAAAATGATTGGCATTTAGAAGTCGCGTACACAGCGTCTTAATAATAAATTCATTGAATTGAATGCCTATTTGCGGCTGTTCTTGGTAAAGTCTTTTCAAATTTTGTGGGGTAATACAATATAAAAGACAATCAGTGCCTGCAACCACAGATGCAGATCGCGAAGTATTCATAAACATACTCATTTCCCCGATAATATTACCATTGTATATGCGAGATAAACGGTGTTGCTGGGGGGTGTTAAAATGGCTCCACACATCTAGGGTGCCTTCAGCCAGCCAATATAAATCATGGCTATTATCGCCCTGATTAAACAGCACTTCTCCAGCTTTTATCTCGGTGGTAATTGCATATTCGAACAAATACTCCGGTTGGCTAAGGTACATACTTGGTTGATCATGCGCATCTAGGATCTGTTGTTCACACCATTCTAAACTGTGATCGAGATCATCAAATTCAGAGAATAAATCGTTAGTAATAAACTGATAGAGTTCGGCTTTTATTTTGTTGGGAAGTTTTGATAATAGAACTTTTATCTGATGGGTTTTACAATATTGCAATAATTTCACCAAACTTTGGTAGCAAGAAATTTCCATACCCGTGACTCTAGAGAAATCAATGACAACAAATCGAATATCAGGAAGGGATATTTTGATTTTACGTTTAATTTTGTTCATTAAAATATTGGAGTTACCAAAAAACAGATAGCCCGAAATGACTGGAATCAGAATTTGCCGGCCGTTTTTTGCTAAGATTTGGATTTCATTGGCGCCACGCTGCACATTGCTTTGTAAAAGCGAGCCATTGAGCAGGGTGTTTAAGGTTGTAATTTGACTGTATTGGAATAAAAACAACAATATCGTGAGTATCAATCCAATAATAATACCATGAAGAGAACCTAAGCATAATATGCTAAAGGCAATGACGAGTACGATGAGATAATAACACAAGGAAATCTGTTGTTTGATAGAAATAAGCCATGGGTAGCCTAGGCTTATCCCAAGATACATGAGTAAAAAACTAGTGGTTATTCTGGGCATGACGTAAAAAAAAGCGCTTCCAATCAGAAATATAATGCCCAGGAAGATGGCAATGGAAAACGTTATACTTTTGTTCTTAGTGTTTAAATCCATATTGATTTTTGTTAAATTGGGGCCTTGAAATCCACCAATTGCCCCAAGCATAGCAAGGGATATATTCGCTAAACCTAATAACTTAAGTTCATGATTAATATTCCCGGTTTTTTGAGTCATAAGTGATAATGCTGATTGATTCAGTGAAAATTGAGTATTAGCAAGAATGGCCAAACTAAAATAACTTGGCCATTGTTGAGCAACCACTTGCCAATGGATTTGTGAGTAAGAGATTTTAAAAATTGGCAAAAATGCAAGTGTCTGATTTGAAAAATGTTCCAATGTCCAATTAAAACTTGACGCTTGTGCTAAAGAAATATGGTTTATGAAAATATAGGAATAAAAAATCAGAATAGATATCAAAAGCATCAGCGGTAGTATCCGTTGGTTTTTGTAACGCTTAATCAATAGATAGGTACATAAAGCATATAGAAGTGGTGCTAGCCATTGCCATATGACAGGGGCTTGAAAAAAAAATAAGCTATTTTGAGGGATTAATTTTAAATGTGTGATGCTTACCATAGTGTTTGATATAATTAACAAGCCGATTCCCCCTAAAAAACCAGCATTAATTGGGTAAGGTACAAAATTAATAATATTTCCAAATTTTAGTTTGCCAATCAGCCACATGCAAAGTCCAGTGCTTATCCCCATGATGATAACCGAGGTCAGGACTGTTGAAAGAATCTCTCCTATGGCAACACCGTGAAGTTGTTTACAAATATCGGCCGCAACAATAGAACCTATCAAGCCAAAAATAGGTTGCACAGTCGGTATAGCAATTTTAGATGAACTGAATAAACCATAGTTTAAGTTTAAAATAATGGCCCCTAGAAGTCCTGAGGTCATTCCAATAATAACGTAAGGGCTTAAAATGGGATCAGAAAAAATCAATATACCCATGGAAGATGAAAAGCAGCAAACTATCAATCCTATAGTTATTGCTGCAAGTAGCTCTTTCCCTGGCTTAAACAAAGCGTTAAATGACATGCCTTTCCCTGTTTAAAAAATATTCTTACCACCTCTTTTGATTTTAGATGATAAATATAAAACTGCCACCTCAAAATACGCCCAAAATCAAAAGGATGTCGCCGTTATGTAAAATAAAAGAATGATTGTTATTGTAGTCTCAATTAGAGAATGCAAGTGAAGTGTCGGCAAGTCTGTTAATGACCAATTGAGTTGAATCAAGAAATAATCTTCGCAAATATTTGGTCTTGATGAACTTTCGATAACTGGACTTCAACATGACATCTCAAAGGAAAAAACACTAGATGATTATAGAGTGAATATATCATCTTCTGATGAATGGTTGGATGATGTTAAAGAGGGGGGGGGGTGGTTTT
>Ga0247843_1001322_pt1 | contig 51140 bp, 11 predicted proteins | sample LaCruzMarch2017__FD_192420 | JGI IMG/M metagenome (GOLD analysis project Ga0247843, IMG submission 192420) | Freshwater microbial communities from meromictic Lake La Cruz, Castile-La Mancha, Spain - LaCruzMarch2017_8m | ecosystem: Environmental > Aquatic > Freshwater > Lake | place: Spain...
ACTACCTTGCTGTAACGCTCATGGAAGTTAGCTATGCCTGCCATGTAGCGTCGGCGAATAACGTCCCCAGGAATGTTGTGACCACCTTGCAGCACCCGGCGGGCAACCCTAGAAACAGCAATTTCTTCATTGGGCAGTGACAAGAACCATAGCTTCACTTGGTAGCCATGGGCTTTCCACACGGGGATCTTTTTCAAGTAGACCATGCCCGACAGAGTGGTTTCAAAAGCAAAGCTGTGTCCAGCATCCACGCATTCATCAATTTCTTCCAGCATTAGACGACCAGCTTTGAAAGAAGCCGTCTCTGGATTGAACGGAGCCAAGCCAGCAGCAATCAAGTCGGCGTTGATAAAACGCAGCGTTTGGGCTTCCGCAGGCAAAAAGTCACGGGCAAATGTAGTTTTGCCTGCGCCGTTGGGTCCTGCAATGATGATGATTTTTTTCAAATTTAGCCTGTGTTTTAGCGATTTTATGCTCTGTAGGGCCACTTGCCAACCGCAAGGTCTGGGTTGTATTTGCTGGAAATTCCGGTCCTGCTCGTGACAAAGAAGGACTTGCTTGACTTGGCTTCAATCAATCCAAATGACCCATTTATGGGTCATTTGGGCACATGTGTGTTTAACATAGATGTTATGTATATTGCACTAAAAATTAATTCTTTGAGTGTTAGAGTAAGCGTAATACATCGTGGAGATATGAAATGTTGGAGTTCTCAATCTGGAGCTGGTTATTTGCTCTGGTTGTTTTTAGCCCTTTAATCTTGGGCATAGCTTTACTTGGGTTGCAGAAGAAAGTCAGGCTTATTCATCAAAATTCAGGTTTAGTTGAAAATGGGTATGTCGGGTACAGCTGGACCTATCTCGTCTTCGGCTGGTTCGTGCCTATGTTTCGTGGCGAGATGGGCATTGCTGTACTTCACTTTGCGTTTACATTGATTTCTGTTGGACTGTCTCAGTTGATCTTCCCGTTTATCTACAACCGCCAGTTCATGGTGCGAATGTTGACATCTGGGTGGCATTTGGATCCTTCGGATGACAATTATGAGTATGCCAAGAGAAAATTGAATGTGTCGGGATAGTTGGCGCGCATGCTTATTCTCATTAATTTTCTATTAGCAATATTTAGCCGATACTTTGATTTAAATTATTTGGATTGCGGCCGTGAAGGCATATCCGATTTTGTGGACTGTTTCTAGTGGTAACTCATTTCCTAGTGTTTCTTTAGTTTTTTTTCGTAATCGTCGGATGAGAATTTCCATGCGTCGGAAATCATAGGTTTCAGGGTCGTGACCAAGACTCTTTACCAAATCCTGCCGAGATATTGCTTGGCCTGAGTGCAGGCTAATTTTGTGAAGCAATAACGACTCAGAGTGTGTAAGCTTCATGGCTAAGCCTGATGGTGCCTGCAAGCTCCAGTTGACACGGTTCAACATCCAAGCAGCTGGCGTGTCTGAGCGTAGACGCTTCATTAGATTACTCAAAAGTGAAGCAAGTTCTTCCAATTGAATTGGTTTGACCAAGTAGATGTCCGCACCAACTTTGATGCCCTCGATGCGTTGCGCATCTTCACCTCGAGCTGTTGTAATGATGATGCCCTTATTTCGAAGCGTTTCACGTTCGTTGAGCCATTTAAGTCCATCACCGTCGGGTAGGCCCAAATCAAGTATTAGCACGTCAAATTGGTGGGTCTTCATCCAATGTGATGCGGCGTGCAAACTACCCACACCGTCAGCCGCGTAGCCTTCTATGTTTAGGTATGTCACGAGGGCTTCGAGAAGGGCAGCTTCGTCTTCAATCACCAGCACGCGACCGAGTGAAAGATCTGTTGTTTTAATCATTGTGTTAATTTCATGTCAATTTCGTGTGGGAGCCATAGGGTAAACGTGCTGCCTTTTCCGATTGCACTTTTGAGCTCTAGTTCACCTTGGTGCTTTTCCACTATACGTCGAACAAAAGCCAGTCCTAATCCGATGCCAGAGATTGTGCTTTCTGGATTGACTCGGTGGTAATCATCAAAGACTGCCGCGCGTTGGTTAATGTCGATACCGCAGCCTTTGTCTGTCACTGCAATGCCAAACCAACCGGGTTTTTTCAGTATTTCAACGAGCACTGGTTGTCCAGCTTCGGAGTACTTGCATGCGTTGTCGATGAGGTTTAGCACGGCAACCTCTAGTAAATTCTCATCAGCCCAAACGTCACTAAGGATATGGTTAATCTTTAATTCCAACGTGTGGTTCTCGCTGTAGTGGTTTTGGGCATCTATCAATTCACGCAACCAAGCGGATATTGGAATGTGTTGCGGCTGAATGTCTTGCATCGTGTGTTGCAAGCGATCACTATGCAGCCAAGTTTCAAATAGCGATAGCAAGCGACGAGTCGCACTTGTCATAGTATCTAAACGTTTTTCCAGATTCAATTGGCCTTTTTCATGTTCTTTACGTAATAAGCTTATCTGACTATCAACGATACCCAGTGGATTTCGAAATTCATGGGAGATGAGAGCGCCGAAGCGCAAGAACTTTTCTAACAACTGGGTTTCAGCACTTAGGGCGCGTTGAAGCTGTTGTGTGCGCTTTTGCACCTCTTGTTCAAGTTGCTCTTTGGAGTTGTGTGCAATTTCGAGCATGTGTTGATTAGCTTGCAGTGCTTGCGTTTGCGCATGCTCTCGTTCTTTTCGTTCTAGATGAACGATGTCTGCTAATGCAAATGCCAATAGAAGCATTTCTACCGCAGAAGATATCTGCAAACTGTAGGCGGTGAATGTGTTTGTTGGCAACAGTTCAAATGCGCGAAGGGTCGCGGTGATTGCGCCAGACCACAACACCAGCCAAGCCAATAAGAAGAAGCGCGCGCCTTTGTTGCCGAGTTTTAAGACACGAATACCTAAAATGGCAACCAGCGCGCCTGCAGGTAATATCAAAATAAATATTGCCTGAATCATCCAAAATAATGGCAGGCTATGCCAAGGCGCGCTGATGATCGCCGCAGCATCTATGAAAAACATGGCTGCTAAAATGCTCAGCCAAGGTGATGCGGCAGGCGTGTAGCGAGTCGCTTGTAAGAAACGTTGAGCAAACAACATGGCAAAGCCGCCACATAGAGACAGGAAAAAGGTTTGCGCAACACCATCAAAACGGCCTTGGTCTGGCCATAAATACATCTGTCCGAACCCGTTGCCCGCTAAAACGCCTAAGCCAAACATGCCAACAAAAAATGTGTACAGCAAGAAGCGCAGGTCACTTAGCGAGATGGAGAGAAATAGGTTGTAAATCATTAGCGCTATCAAACCGCCAAAATACAACGCTTGTAACAGGAACGAGGTTTGAACATGGTGTCCAAACGGTTGCTCTTGCCAGACCGTTAATGGCACTGTTACGCTGTGGTGGCTAGTAACCCGCATGTAGTAGTTGCGCTTTTCAGGGCTTACTTCGATAGGAAATGCAAAGAAGCGGTGTAAGTAGGGTCGTGTGGCGAGCGGGCGACTGCCTCCAGTTTCGATTACCACCTGCTCTGGCGCATAAAAGTCCAATGTGTGCAATTGAAAGAACGGCACCTCTATGACCCATTTCCGCGCTGCTTCTGCTTCACGCTGCAACGGGATGCGAATCCAATAAGTTGATTTGGAAAACCCAAAATTGATTTGCCCACGATCCGCGGGCCAAATTTTGAAATGATCTTCCATTGCCGGATCTGAGACTTCCGTGTATGTCAGTGTGCCATTTGGATCTTCCAAAAAGGCCACGTCTGTTAACGCAACAGTTGATATGTTTTTCTTTTCTAGAAGAGTTGCTTGCGCTAGTGGTGCAGTCAACAGCAATACAACAGAAAAAAATCGCAACGGATTAATAAAAAAAATCACAAAGAATTCAAAAGTGACGCGATTTAATTTTAAAGAATTAGAAATCTTCATAAATGTCGTATTTGTTGTCTATTTGTCGGATTTGGTGTCTTAACGAATTGAAGCGTCAAAATTATGATCAGTTGCCAAATCCCATAGTGGGATCCTGCTAACCATTTCTTAATCCACTGGTGCGATTGCTGTTGGTGGGTTGCGATGTTATCTGTTAAATTTTCAATGGAGAAAAAATGTTTGAACAAGTCGTTCCCGTGAACAAAGAGCGTCACGCAAGTAAGAAGGTCCGCACGAGTAACGATTTTCGATTTGCTTCGAAATTCCATGTAGCTTACGTGACGGTTCATGAATTTGCCCGTGCTGCGGCGATTTACCCCCTGGTTTTTTTGGAAGACAAAGCCAACGATGATTTTCGTCCTGTCGCCTTGATGGGTTTAGATGCTGGGGAAAATCTTTTTGTGGACAGCGAAGGTCAGTGGGTAGGTTCGTACATTCCGGCCATCATTCGCCGCTATCCGTTTGCGTTGACCAAAGCTGCAGAAGCAGACCGTTATGTTGTGTGTGTCGATGAAGCAAGTGACTTGCTTAGCGACACCGAGGGGGCGCCTATGTTCGATGAGGAAGGTAATCCCACGCAAGTGATTGAGAACGTCAAGCGTTACCTTGGTGAGTTGCAACAAATGGACACCATGACGCATGAGTTCAGCAAGTTTTTGATTCAAAACAACTTGCTTACTCCTTTGAATATGCGTGTGAATGCAGCGAACCAGGTACGCAACATCACGGGTTGCTACGTCATCAACGAAGAGCGCTTGAATAATTTCAGTGATGCTAAGTTTGTCGAAATACGCCAAAAAGGCTATCTTCCAGCCATTTATGCACATTTGATTTCGCTCTCTCAAATCGAGCGCTTGGCTAGTATGAAAAAGTCGCCCGCCGAGGCTGTCGTCCAGGATGTAAAGCCTACGGCTAGCAGTCGTCGAACTAAAGAGATGCTGCAATAAGTAGCGTACTTGACCCCGATGGCTGCTTCGATGGAAGTGGTCTCGGGGTTGTTTAATTTTGCAGATGGGTTTCGATGTTTTTCAAGGGTGGATGAGCATGAGAAATTTTTCAAATTCATGGGCTCAACGTGCCTTGCCGTGGTGTTTGACGGTGACGTTGGCGAGTGTCAGTGCCGGCGCCTTGGCACAAAGCGTCACGAATGTGCAACTTCAATCAGTTGCTGCGCCAAAGTTACTCAAGCTGGAAGATCTAGTAAACCAATTACGAGAAGCCAACAAAGATATTCGCACCAAGCGTACAGATAGGCATATCGCGGCGACGAGTATTGATCGCGCTGCAGCTCCCTTTCAGCCAATCGCGACGTTGTCGGCGACGGACGGCATAAATCGTCAACCCAATACTTATGAGGAGAAGTTGGTTCGTCGCGATCAATCTTTATATCTGCGTGATGGGCAGGACTATTCTGTGGGGTTGAGTAAATTACTGCCAACTGGTGCCAAGCTAGAGGCTAAAACCACACTGTCGCGATTCATTACGAACATCAATCAACTAGATGGGCGCCCTGAGGGGGCAAAAGATAACCGCAGTTATTGGGGTTTGACCTTAACTCAACCACTGGCGAAAGACGGTGGTTTTGCCGTAACGAAGGCGCGTGTTCAAGTTGCAGAACTTGACCTTGCTGTCGCGGAACATACGCAAAATGAGACCGAATCCAGTGTCCTCGCAGAAGCAACTCTGGCTTATTACGAGTTGGTACTAGCACAGCACCGCGTTGCAGCGGCTCGGGAAAAGATCAAGATAAGCCAACGGTTGCTAACCGAAGCGCTTGCGCTAGCGCGTCAAGGACGTTTGGCTCAAGCCGATGTGTGGGAGTTGGAAAGTGCGTTGTCACGATTTCAAGCTGGATTAAGCGAGGCGTTGCAGGGTGAACGCGAGCGTTTTAATCGTCTCAACACCATGGTCATGATTGCTGCGGGTACCTACGAACAAGCATGGCGTGCTTCGGATGCTTTGCCAATGGTTGCGTTACCAGTACAACCTGTTAATTCAGAGGACGCAGTTCGTTTGGCGCTAGACACCCGGCATGATTTTCTGATGCAAAAAAAGATTCTTGATCGCGAGGGAGTTCAGTTGATGTATGCGGTCAATCAGGCTCGTCCTCGAATTGATTTGGTTGCCACTTACGGTCGGAATGGATTAGCTTATTCAGCTGGTACTGCTTTCAATAATGATGCAATGCGAGACTACGTAACCCGAAGTGTGGGTGTCCAAATTCAAATCCCGCTAGGGGAAAACCGCCAAGGTCGCGCTGACATTGCTGCTGCAAATTTACGTCGTGAAAATGCATTGCTCGCGATCAAGGCGCTTGAAGTGCAAATCGCCAATGACATTGACACTAGTTTTGAAATGCTGTCGAGTGCGGTCGATCGGTGGATGCATTGGCAAGATGTGGCCCGTCGTGAGCAACAACAACTCGACGTTGAGTACCAGCGTTTTGCTGCTGGTCGCAGCGAGATGCGTGAAATTTTGATGCGAGAAGAAAAAGCTATTAATTCACGTTTGATGGTGCTTGAGCAGCAAGCTGCTTTTGCCAAAGCGCAAGTTGTCCTAGAGTCTGCGCAGGGCGTCTTGCTCCAGAGATGGCCGCTATGAACTTTTTTTACTGGTTTAGGTTTGGTTTGCTTTGGCTTACGTTTGCAGGCGTTACGGTGGCTTCGGCGCAAACTGTGGCCCCAGTTGTCGCCGCTAGTGCGACGACCGTGGCTGCCAAACCTTCTGCGTCATCTGCGTCTGCAACCCCACCTGCAGTAATAGCAGTTACTGCTCCTGGTGTGACGCAAGCCTTGCGTGACGTCAAGCTCAGTATGACAGTGGCTGGTCGGATTGACGGCATGTTGGTGCGCGAAGGTGCTCGGGTGCGAAAGGGGCAGGTTTTGATGTACCTTGACCGAAACCTTGAAGAACTTGAAGTCAAGCGCCGTCGATTGTTAGTTGAGGATAAAGCACGGATCCAAGAGCTCAGACAAAAAGAAAAAACATTGTCTGAGCAAGTCGAGTCTTTGCGTCCCCTGTTAGAGAGTGGTGGTGTTTCCCGTAAACAAGCTGAAGATGAAGAGTTAGCCTTGGGTGCAGTGATTGCTGAGCGGAAAACTTTGGAGGCAAGCAAAGATCGTGAACGTGTCGAGTTGTCGTTGGCTGCTGAGGCTTACGAGCGTCGTAATCTTCGCGCGCCCTTTGATGGCGTCATCACTAAAGTAGGCTTACGTTTAGGCGAGAGCGTTAGTCCGCATGAACCGTTTATTTCGATGGTCGATACTAGTCGAGTTCGTTTTATGGGGACTGTGCCTGCACGTACGGGTATCAAATTACAAGTGGGTGCCATGGTAAAGATTGAGCTGCCGATAGACGGTCAATTGCGTAGTCGCCTAGCCAAAGTTGTGTTTGTGTCGCCAGTGACCGATCCTTCTAGCGGCCTGATTGAGGTTATTGCTGAATTCGATAACGCAGATGGTTCTGTGCGTCCAGGTATCAGTGGCCGCATGTCTCTTTGAGCGATTGAAGCATGAACGCCGAGTCCAAGCAAGAAAAAAACGCACAGGCCGCAATTCACGTCGGTCATGCTGCGGCTTGGTCTGCACTTGCTGAGTTTGACGGGCCTGTCCAGCTCTTTTGGGAGAAATACCTTCAAGCGGTCGGACAAAGTGTGCAAGCGCGTCGAGTTCTCTTGCTAGCTTCAGCTATCGGTCAGCCTTGGCGAGCTTTGGCCCAATGGCCTGCAGATGCACCTGAAATAGCGGGTGATGCGGATGGTGTTTTGCAGTTGGTTTCACGCGTTGCACCCGAGCAACCCGTAGTTGAACGTTTTGCACAACAAGGGCAAGTCCTTGCCATGCGTTTGCCGCAAGCACCTGCAGGCGCCAATCAGGTGCTTGCAGTGGTGGCGCTTTGTGACTCGGACTTCTTGGTTGAAACTAGTGATTTGATCGCGTGGGCGGGGCAAGTTTCACTTTTACCCGCGGGCTACGCGCAGCGTTGTGCCTTACTTGAAAAAGATCAGACCCATGAATCCTTACATATACAAGACGTCGGCTTAGAGCATCAGCCCCATGCCGAGCGTCTTTATGAGATTCTTCGACTATCGATTCAACTCTCGCGTCAAGAGCAGTTCTTGCAAATGGCTTATGAGTTATGTAATTCCATGGCTGTTCGTTTCAATGCTGATCGTGTTTCACTAGGCTGGATTCATCCGCCTTATGTGCGTCTTACCGCGATCAGTCATGTTGAGAAGTTTGATCCTCAGTCGACCCTGAGTCGTGCGCTTGAGAGCGCCATGGAGGAGGCTGCTGATCAGTCAGGTGAATTAGTATTTCCGTTGGCGCTTGACTCCCGGAAGGTCAAGCGTGCGCATGAGTCTTATGCGTTAATGCAAGGAGTGGGGGCGGTTGCCAGTATTCCTTTGCGCGATGATGAAGAAGTCAAGGGCGTTATCTGTTTAGAGAAGCGTCAAGGTAGCTGGCTTGACGACGAGATTTGGGAGCTGCGCTTGATTGGGCAAACTATCGTGCGTCGTTTGGCTGACTTGTACGAACGCGACCGTTGGTGGGGCGATAAAGCACGCTTAGCTTGTCAGCGTTGGTACCGTGAGAGTTTGAGCCCGCGTCACAGCTTAAAAAAAATGGCCATTGGTGGCGGCGTGGTATTTTTGTTCGTTCTCATTTTCTTACCTTGGTCCTACCGTGTAGATGCGACGCTGACCCTGCGCAGCAAAGATTTATTGTTCATGCCCGCGCCTTTTGATGGCTATTTGCGCCAGGTCCATGTGGAAATCGGTGACAAAGTAGAAGCAGGGCAGGTTTTGGTTGAGTTGGATACACGAGATTTAGTGCTTGAAGAATCGATGGCCGAGGCCGATGTCATGCGCTACAGCCACGAGGCTGAAAAAGCACAAGCTGCACGTCAACTGGCCGAGCTGCAAATTAACTTCGCACGTCAAGATCAATCAGCTTCCCGTCTGGCGCTGATTCGTCACCAGCTGGCACATGCCCAAGTAACCGCACCTCGAGCAGGTGTTGTGGTCGAAGGCGAGTTAAAGAAAAATTTAGGAGCCCCGCTTCGTAAAGGAGACTTGCTTCTCAAGTTGGCCCAAACTGACGACACCTATCTCGAGCTTGAAATTGACCAAGTAGATGTACATGAAGTCAAAGTTGGTTCTACGGGCGAGTTTGCACTTGTAGGACGCCCCGATCAGCGCTTTGCGATCAAGCTTGAGCGAATTGATCCTGCTTCCACCTTGCGTGAAGGCCGCAATATCTACTTAGCACGCGCAAAGGTGGAATCCGGTATCCCAACGTGGTGGCGCCCTGGTATGGGTGGAACTGCGCGGATTGACGCTGGTGATCGCCCCCTGATTTGGATCTTGACGCATCGAACTGTGCGCTTCTTGAGGGAGTTGTTCTGGCTATGAGCATGGATGACGCCAGCGGAAGAACCTACAGCGATGCCTGGCATCGTGTTGCCAGTGTGCGCGCTTGTCTGCGAAGCAGCGTTCGTGCGCACCGTCAAACTTTTCGTGGTGAAGAGTGGGTGGTTTTGCGAGACAGCCTTGGTAGTGACTTTTTTCGTTTCACTGCAGATGCCTACGCCTTTTTGAGTCGACTGAATCCACAGCGGACCATTGACGACGTTTGGGGTGAGTTGATGGAAGAACAGCCTGAACTAGCCTTAACGCAAGAAGAAGTGGTTCAATTGCTTGGTCAATTGCACCTCTCTAACCTGTTGCAGTTTGACCGAGGTGCTGCCGCAGCGAGTTTGTTCGAGCGGTACCGTAAGCGACGAAGCCAAGAAATCAAAGCCATGTTGCTGGGATTTCTCGCTATCAAAGTGCCGTTGATCGATCCGGACCACTTTCTCGAGCGTGCCATGCCAGTGATCCGAGTGGTGTTTGGTCCTTTGGGCGCCACCTTGTACGCGGTGCTCGTTTTGTTGGGGCTGAAGGCTTTGCTGGATGAGTCCTACCATTTGTTTGATCAGACTGCAGGCCTGCTGGCCCCTGCTAACTTAGGCTTGCTGTACGTAGGTATGGTTTTGGCTAAGTTGGTTCATGAATTTGGACACGCTGCTGCATGCAAGCGATACGGGGGGGAGGTGCATAAGATGGGCTTGATGTTCCTCATGTTCGCACCACTGCCCTACATGGATGCCACGGCGAGTTGGGGTTTTCGCAGTAGGGCACAGCGCATGCTTGTAGGGGCTTCTGGTGTGTTGTCTGAATTAGCCGTGGCTGCCGTGGCTGCTTTGGTTTGGGCTTACACGGCGCCCGGAGTCATCAACTCACTGGCCTACAACGTGATTTTCGTTGCCAGTGTTTCAACGGTTTTGTTTAACCTCAATCCTCTGATGCGCTTTGATGGCTACCACATGCTTGTTGACTTTCTGGATGTGCCTAATTTATTTCAACGTTCACGAGATCAGCTGAAATATTTGGCTGAGTTTTGGCTCTTAGGTATTAAGACAGCGCAGCCTGTGGCGCGTACTCCCAATGAAGCAGTTTTATTACCCTTGTATGGTGTTGTGAGCTTGGGTTATTGGGTGGCGTTGATGTCAACCATTATTTTTTTCATTGCCGAGCAATACCTCGATTTGGGTGTGGCTTTGGCGTGGATGATGTTTTTCAGCGTGGTTGTTTTACCGCTATTTAAGTTTTCCAAATACCTGTTAGTCAGCCCTAAGCTACAACATCAACGGCCTCGCACGCTTGCACTCACTGTGGGAGTTTTGACGGTTTGTTTTGGTATCTTGGCGGGTGTGCCTATGCCTGATCGTGTTCGTGTCAAGGGTGTGTTGCAAGCCACTCAATCACGTGAACTATATAGCGATAGTGGTGGTGCACTGGTCGAGTTGTTGTCTCCTCCCGGGCAATGGGTTCAACCTGGGCAAGCCTTGGCACGACTCGAGAATCCAGAGCTTGAATTTGAAATTATTTCGGTTCAGCAGCAGCGTGAGCAATTACTCTCTCAAGAATTGCAAGCTATCACGATGTCGGTGGCTAACTATGAACCCTTAGAGCGTCAACGCGAAGCCATTGATCAAAAGTTGGTTGAGTTGTTGCGTCAGAAACATGCGCTCACCGTCTTAGCTCCCATTGAGGGTATTTGGAGTGCCAGTGAACTTGATTCCAGTCAAGGCCAATGGATTGCGCGAGCTGGCAGTTTAGGCACGATTGTCGATGTTCGTGACTGGCGTTTTGTTGCGGTATTGCCTCAAATCAATACGCATTTGTTTGAGGCTGGCGTTCTCACGACTGAAATTCGGATTCGTGGGCAACAGGAGTTCAATCTGAAGTCAGCCAAAACCGAAGTCATGCCCTTTGAGCAAGGCACATTACCTTCGCCTGCTTTGGGCATGTCGGGAGGCGGAGAAATTGCAGTGCAATCTTCAGACCCGAAAGGCTTGGCCGCAGCAGAACCCTTCTTTCGCATCCATGCGCAATTGCCCTCGGGACCAAGTGCTGAAGGTGATGAGTTACGACGTTTGCATGGTCGACTCGGGACCATGCGCATCACCTTGCCCAATTCGCCCTTGCTTTTCCAGTGGGAGCGGGGTTTAAGGCAATTCTTGCAACGGAAGTTTCGCGTATGACCCAGACTCTGCGCTACATGCAACCCCATCAAGATGACCTCAGCAGTGTGGTGGAGAAACTTCGTCCGCTTGAAAAATTGCCTGAAGGTTTAGATGCGTGGGTTGACAGAGTTCAAGGCTGGTTCAAGCGTCGCCCTAGCGAGGCCGCATTCTTATGGACTGATGCACAGCGTTGTTCGGATTTATGCAGTCAATATGGCCGCTTGGATGCCGAGGCCATGCAACAGTTCATGGTGCTTGCGCAAGAAAACCTCAGGCGTGACCCACTTCTGGCCAAAGGTCAACTGATTGAGGCTTTGGCTTTAGTGGGGCAAGTCGCGTTGCGCGAAAAAGGCATGCAGCCCTATCCTGTGCAATTCATGGGAGCACTCGCTTTGCATCACGGCTGGTTAGCTGAAATGGCGACAGGTGAGGGCAAGACCCTCACTGTGGCGTTGGCTGCTGTCCTTGCGGGGTGGAGTGGTCGTCCATGCCATGTCATCACAGCCAATGATTATTTGGCCGAACGTGATGCCGAGACCATGCGTCGCTTGTTTGAAGCGTGTGGCGTCAGTCTGGCCTCGGTCTATGCTGAGGTGGAAGCCGAAAAGCGCCCTGCGCTCTACAGCGCAGATGTTGTCTATGTCACCCCAAAAGAAATATTGGCAGACCACCTGCGTGATCAGTTGGCTGCGGGTACAGGTAAGGATTCAGACTGGCAAGACTTCCAACGTTGGATGGGCCGACGTGAAACTACGCAACAAGCTTCTTTGTTGCTGGTCCGTGGTCTGCACACTGCCATTGTTGATGAGGCGGACAGTGTTTTGATTGACGAAGCTGTGACGCCTCTCATATTGTCTGCGCGTAGACCTAGCCGAGGTTTGAGTGAGGCTGTGGTCTTGTTGGCCAAGTTGGCACCAGCATTGGTTGCGGACGAAGATTACGACTGCATCACCCGCACGCGCAGTGTGCGTTTGCGTGAAGGTGCTGTGGCTGCGCTCGAGCGTGTGGCTTCGGAGCTTCCCCCCGTGTGGCGGCCTGCACCGCGGCGTGAAGAGCTATTGCGGCAAGCATTACAGGTTCATTGTTTCTTCCGTGTGGGGCATCAATATCTGGTGGAAGACGGCGAGATCGTGTTACTCGATGAATTCACTGGCCGTATGACCCCAGGCCGCACCCTTACCGCAGGTTTGCATCAGGCCGTAGAAGCTAAAGAAGGTTTGGAGATCACGGACCCAAATGAAGCACTCAGTCAGATGAGCTTTCAGGCGTTTTTTCGTGGCTTCACCCGCTTGTCCGGTAGTTCAGGTACGGTGTGGGAGGCTGTTGATGAGTTGTGGCAAGTCTATCGACTGCGAGTAGTGCGTGTGCCCACACATCGCCCACGACAGACTATCAATTTACCGGCACATGTAATGTTGGTTATTGAAGACAAGTGGCAGGCCGTGGCAGAAGAGGTCATTCGAGCACAGGCTCAGCAACGTGCTGTACTAGTTGGTGTACGTAGCGTTGAGTCAAGTGAGATTCTGGCAGGCTTGCTGCATGAAAAAAATATTGATGTGACTGTACTCAACGCCGTTCACCATGCCCAAGAGGCATCTATCGTCGCTGTCGCAGGTGAGCCGGGGCGCATCACTATCGCGACCAACATGGCAGGGCGCGGCACAGACATCCGTCTAGACAAAGTAGTTGAAGCCAACGGTGGATTGCATGTGGTTATTGCAGAGGTGAACGAGTCTGCACGGATTGATCGACAACTTGCAGGTCGTTGTGGTCGTCAGGGTGACCCAGGCAGTGTCTCGTTGTATTTGTGTTTAGATGACAGCTTAGTGGTGAGGTACTTGCCAAGTTGGACACTGCAGGCGTTACATGTGTTGCGTTCTCGCGCTCCTCAATATGCATCTATTTGGACTCAACGTGCATTTTCTTGGGCTCAGCGCCGTTCAGAGAGCGATGCCTTTGAGCGCCGTTTTTCTGTATTACGCAATGATGACTGGATGGCGTCGGCTCTCCCATTTGCGCATGGAGGTGGCGTATTACGTACCCCGTGAAGCCTTCAGTTTCGCTTTGGCCTGCTTGGCGTCAACCGGCGGTGAACGCGCTGCGTGCGATGTTGGGTGAGATTGAAGGACTTCCCATCACGGGTGGTGAATCTTCGGTACGCGTGTCGCCTGCCGGTGTCGAAACTGGGAGATGGGTTGTGGGATTCTCACGTGTTGGGGTATCTGTCGAACGTTTGAGGGGTTTGCCTGAGCGTTTGGAGATGCCTGTCGAGGGGGCTGAGCGCTTTCGTGCAGAGTTACCTCGCGCGCGCCAAATTTATTTGGCCATTGAGCAAACTCATACACAAGTGATTGCCAAGGTCTACCTTGAGCATGCACTCTCAGCGCCTGACTTACAGAATCGAGCGCCAGAAAATCGCCATGTGTCATTGGCAATTTCATCATGCAAATGGCTCGTTGATGCCGCAGACATAAGCAGTCGTCAGACCGAGTATTGGCGCATGTCTGGTCTTGATGGGCAGGCTATGGTCGCGCTGCTGAGAGAAGCTCAAGGCCTGATTCCGGTTGGGCAACATTTGTATGCAGGCGTCGCACAAGTCTTGGCCCATGCCTTGCAAGTCGCACCTGGTTGGCATGGCCATCGGCTGCTTGTGGTTCGTGAGCCTGGTACTTCGCGTCATGGAGTAGGTGTTCGTTTTTATGGCAGCGAATTACGCGTTAATGCTGCGATCGAACTTTTTGTAAATCATTTTCACGCTTGGGGCTTAACTCCCGAGATTCTGTCTGACCTCCAGCCGGTTTGGGCAGCGCAAGAGCTGGGCTGGTTGCATGCTGGTTTAGATGAACAAGCTCAACCCTATCTCAATATTTATGGTGCCTTGAACCGCGCCGATACCCGAGCTGTGTTGTCGCAGTTCGGTGCTGCTCGCCTTGAGCCGCGAGCAACTTTGCAAGAAAGCTAAAAATGAAAAAAGTTAAACGCTCAAACTTGGGTTTTATTCGCCAAGCTTTTCGTCGCAGTCGTAGTACGGTCGAACGTTTGGAAGACCGCATCTTGCTGTCTGCGGAACCATTGGTTCAGTTCAACCGTGTCGACAGCGAACAACCGCTGATGGTTGAAAACATGGCGTACGACGTCCAGCAGAAATCGATCAATCCACTCGATCTTGAGGCCATCTCCAGCATTGCCAGTTTGATTGATCTGACCAAGCCGCAATCTGGACAAAACAACAAATTCAACTGGACCGGCTCCACGTCGTCTTTGCTCAAGCTGAACTCACAATTGTCCTCACTAGTGCTCGATTTGGGGGATGGCGACAGCCAAGTAAGCTTGAGCAACGATTCCAATGGCACCTTCCGCTTGTCACGTGTAGGTGGTGACTCAATTTATGACATCGTCTTTGCCAAGCCCACCAGTATTCTCGGTATTCGCGGTGAAGGAGGCTTAGACCGCTTGGTTCTGAATAACGTGGACTTAGGATCGACCAGTCTGTCTGTAGACATGGAGCAGATCGAACTGCCAACTTCCAGCACTGTGACCAGTCAAAGCAATTTGTTGCTCATGGCTAGCAGCAGTTTCAGCGGTAATCTAGGCCCCGCCATGATCGGCTCTGGTGAGCTTGATATATCTGCCAGTATCGATGTCGCCGGGACTTTAGAAGTGCAGGGCAATGTGGTGTTAGCTGCACAAATCAATGTTGACTTACAGCAAGATGTCGCGTTAACGGGTTTTTACACTGTTAATGGCAATACCAATGCCAGCGTTCGCGTGACCTCGGGCGCTCAAATCACGGCGCACAGTTTGTCACTCAGTTCCATTACTGAATCGACTTGGGCTGTCGTTGCTAATGACGGCCTTATTGGTGGTCGTTTGGCATTGGATCTGGATCAAACGACAGAGGCTGTAGTAGATGGAGGCGTGACCCTCTCGCTCGCGCCCGAAGTTGATGAAGATGGCAGCGTGAATGCAGGTTTGGTGATTGAAGCCATGGATTGGACAGACGCATCCGTACTGCTTGACATGGCAGATGGAAACATCAAGGGCCTTGCGAAAAATACTGAGCAGGGTCAAGCTCTTGAAGGCTTTGAGTTGGGTTGGACGCAGATTGACCTGGTGCGCAACACCATCGCCAGTTTGGGTAGTTCCGCGACAGGTAAAACACCGGTCACCGTTGGTGCGCAGCCTGACAAAAGCATAGGCTTGGTTCAAGTTTCTGCAGCCAGTTTTGATGGGCCTGGGGATACTACTGGCGAAAATGCTGGAGTACAAGGCTCAGTCATGTCCAGTTTGGTGGGCTTACACATCAGCAATATCGAACACAACGTGCAAGCCTTTGTTGCGAATGCAACGCTTGATGTGGATGCGTTGAATGTGTACGCACTCAATGAAACAAACCATGTGGCCAACGGCAAAATTGCATTGAACCGTGGCACGGGTAGCACCGATGTGTGGCTGGATGGTGTCGACCTGACTAGCTCGGGTGCGCTTGCATTGATCGCGCAGGACCTGTCCAACTACAAAGCCACCAGTGAGGGCTTCTCGGCTGATATTCCTAACATGGACACCCTCAAGGTGGGCATTGCCTCAACCAGTAACACGGTCACACGCAACGTCTCTTCGAGCATTCGCGATAGCAACGTTAGTGCCAGTGAATCTGTTTTGTTGGCCAACAGTACGGGTACGTTGACGGTTACCCTTGAGTCCATGGCCGTGTCAGGCACAGAAGCGATTGATGCGGCACCCGCGGACAACACAGCGGACCCTGCCGCTGATGGCTCTGGTGGATCTGGTGGCAGCAGCTTCCAAATGTCATTTGGCGGTACCTTCGCTTGGAACCAACTCACAGGCAAGGTGCAAGCCTATGTCGATAACAGCACAGTAGAAACTACTGATGGCGACTTGGCTGTGCAAGCCGTTAACAGCTCAGCACTCAATGCCACAAGCAAAGCTGGCACGGCAGTCAGTGGCGGCTCGGGTGCCGCAGCAGGCGCCTCTCTGGCATTTAATGCAGTCGGCTGGGATATGGGCAACATTGCAGCCGCTGGTATCAACAGCGTGCTTGGCACTGACCTCGGCACCACTGAATTGCCCTTGCTCACCCAGGCTTTCGTACTTGGCAGTGATCTGACGGTAGCTGGCGACATGAGCGTATTGGCCGAAGACGCGATTGCGGTCGATGCCCAAATTTCGAACTCATCCGATGTGGTAGCGGGAGAGGCTGGCTCAGGCGTCTCTGTGGGAGCGGCCATGATCTTGGCCAGCAACCGTGTACGCTCGGAAACCCGCGCATTTGTGGATGGGAAAAAACGTTTGGAATCGGCGGCAGAAGCCACGCTGACTGTTGGGGGCGGCATCACGGTGTCTGCTGCTGATGACTCGGGCATCACGGCTGATGTGTCCATGTCCGCCAATGTGTCCAGCGGTTCGGGCGGTGCGATTTCTGCGGGTGGCGTTTTTTCGCGCAACGATGTGCGCTCGGATGTCTCTGCCGATGGGCTGAACTTTGCCTTGGTAGCTGAGGGTGATGCGTCGTTCACCGCTACAGCCAGTGCGCTGATCGAAGCGACCCTCAGCGGTGAAGTGGTTGCTGAAGCTGCTGCGGCAGAACCAGGCGCGTCAGACACTACCACTACTGACACAACAAGCGGCAATGACACCGCAGCCGAAGGCAGCGGTAGCGGCGGCGGATCAACTTCGGTCGCAGCCAATGGCCTGATTGCTACCAACATGATCTTGATCGAGGCCTCAGCCTCATTGCGCGATAGCTTTGCCTCCGTGGGCGGCAGCTTGGGTGTGGAGGCCGAAAACAGCGCCACCATCACCGCTGAAAACACAGCCAGTACCAGCAGTTCTGGTGTCGCCGCCGGCGTGGTGTTGGCCTTCAATACAGTGGGTTGGAAATCTCAAAACATTTTCTCGGCTGCCATTGACACCCTGATCGGGACCGATGGTTTGGGTGGACAGCAGCCGGCTGTCTCCAGCGCTGAAATCACCAACACAGCCTTGGAGGTTGGCGAAGATCTGAACCTCACGGCTGTGACGGTCCCGCAAATCAATGCCAGTATCGAAAACAGCGTGAGCTCCTCAGGTGGAGCTGCTGTCGGTTTGGTGCTTGCCTCGAACTTGGTCAGTTCTAGTGCCAATGTGATGCTGACGCCCAAGATGGTGATGCTGACGCCCAAGATGGATACCGGCGCTGATGGCTTGAGTGCGGACAACATCTTTACGGTGGGTGGTAACTTTTTGGCCAAATCCAGCGACACCTCGGGCATCGTTGCCCGCATTGGTGCGTCTGTGGGCAGCGAAGGTGCCGCAGCCATGGGAGCGCAATTGGTGCGCAACGATGTGCGCAACACCGTCAGCACCTTGGTCGACACCGCTGTGCTAGAGGTCGGCGGTGATGTCACGCTTCTGGCTCGAGGCTCTGCCAGCATCACGGCCTTACTCTCTGATCAAGGCTTGTCCGAACTTGACTCTGGTGATTCAGCCGAACCAGCCGCCGACGAGGCTGTTGCAGAAGAACCTGCAGCCGATGCCGCGGCTGGCGCATCAATGGCTCTTAAAGGCTTGATTGCCACGAACTTGGTGCTGTCCGATGTGCGTGTGACGGTGTTTAACAGCGACATCCGTGCGGGGGGGGACCTAACGGTGCTAGCTCGAAATGCCACACAAATTGACGCTGAAAACAGTGCCAAAGCGGATGCCGATGGCGCTGCTGTTGGCGTGACTTTGGCGTTCAACACCATTGGTTGGAAGGCGCAAAACGTTTTGTTCAGTGCCCTCGATACCTTGCTGGGCACCAGCATTGGTGAGGAGCAGCCAGCACAAATTCTTGCCACAGTCACAGGCTCCAACTTGCGCGCTGATGGCAACCTGTCTATTGACGCTGAAGCCAAAGAACAAATTAATGCCACGATCGCCAACGAAGCAGCGTCGAGCGGTGCCAGTGTGGCCGCAGGCATGGTGTTAGCCAGCAACTTGTTGAGCGCGCGTGCGCTCACCAGCGTGGGCCCTGCACTCAACACTCCGCGCCGTGTGACCTTGTCTGCCGGTGGCAGTTTGCAAGTGTCGGCCACAGATGAAGCTGGCATCTTGGCGGACGTCAGCATGATTGCCAGCAGCGGTGGTGCCGCGGCAGTGGGTGGCTTGGTGGTACGCAACGATATACGCAGTCAAGTCATTGCAGAAGTCGACAACGTCGACGGTGCTGCGGTTGAAGATTTCACCGTTTTGGCCCTCGAGTCGGCCACCATTGAAGCCACGTTGACGGGCGAAACCAAGTCACTCGCTGCTGCCGATGCCGCAGCCACAGACGCGCCAGCTACCGACCCAGCCACAACAGATACCTCAACCACTACTGACACAACGGCCACAGACAGCACCGCAGCAGGCGGACCTGTGACAGCCAGTCCCTTAGCGCTCAATGGCTTGATTGCCACTAACCTGGTGCTCAGCGAAGCCAGCGCAAAAATCAGCCACAGCGATTTGACCGTAGATGGCAACTTGTCAATTCAGGCTGACAACATCTCTACCATCACGGCAGAAAACAGCGCCAGCCTCGAATCCGATGGCTCGGCTGTTGGCGTCACACTGGCCTTCAACACCATTGGCTGGAAGCCACAAAACCTGTTCGCTAACGCCATCGATACCTTGCTGGGTACTGATGCGCTGGGCGCCGAGCAACCTGCTGTGGTCAGCGCCATGGTGCTCGACACCGTCTTCACCGTCGGTGGTGATGTGGCGGTGACCGCAGGTGGCTTGGATGAAGATTCAGAAGGCCCTGTCGGCGCCTCCATCACTGCCACCATCAGCAACGAAACCACGGCCAATGCCGCCAATGCGTCGGCCAGCTTTGTGCTCGCTAGCAACAAGGTCAGCAGTCAAAGTCAAGCTTGGGTGGTGGGGCCACTCTTGCCCAATGCTGCAGCCATTGATGGGGCTACAGGCTCCCGAATCATGGATCTCGTGGTGGGCGGCAATATGGACGTTGTTGCCACCGATGCAGGCAGCATTGCCGCCGAAGTGACCATGGCCGCCACCAGCGGCGGTGGCACTGCCGTTGGCGGTGTGGTGGTGATGAACGACTTGCGTGGTGATGTGCTGTCTACGGTCGATCGTGTCAACCTCATTGCTGCAGGCGATGTAACCATTGCGGCTTCTGAAGCCTCTAGCCTCACATCTACGCTTTCCGGAACGACTGAAAGTCCAGCTGCTGACCCAGCCGCAGAGGCAGGTGCTGATGCGACGGGTGGTGCCACAGGTGGTGGTGCATCGGGCGGTGGTGTGGGTGAACCCACCCCCATGGCCGTCAATGCCTTGATTGCCAACAACGTGGTGTTGGGTTCCAGCCGAGCCATCTTGACCAAGAGTCAAGTGCAAGCTGAGGGCGGCCTGACCGTTCAAGCTGAGAACGTGGCCGACATCACGGCCGAAAACACTGCCACGATGAGCTCTGGTGGCAAGGCCGTGGGCGCCACGCTCGCTTTCAACACCATGGGTTGGGCGGCGCAGAACGTGCTCTTCAAAGCGGTCGACGCTTTGGTAGGCAGCAACATTGGTGACGAAGACGCCTTGGTGGCTTTGGCCAAAGTTGAGACCGTCGAGTTAGAACTCGGCGGCGATTTTGGTGACGAAGACGCCTTGGTGGCTTTGGCCAAAGTTGAGACCGTCGAGTTAGAACTCGGCGGCGATTTGAATGTTTTGTCGAACATGCAAGCCACGCTCACGGCCTCGACCAGCAACGAGGCTAGCAGTGAAAGCGCCGGTGCGGCAGCCAGCATGGTGCTCGCATCCAACATGGTCAGCACCGATGCGCAAGCCTTCATTCTTCAACCCAACGACGGTGAAACCTATGCATTGAATGTCGCTGGTGCCGTCACGGTCCAAACCGATGATGCACCCTCCATCATTGCCAACACGGTGGTCAGCGCCACTTCCAGTGGTGACGCAGCTGCAACTGAAGGGGATGGTGACTATCTGCAGGTCGACTATCACAGTGGTGATGGCGACACCGAGTTGGCCTTTGGTGATCAAGTCATGGTCGATGACGGCCATGAAGCCGGCGGCAAGGCAGGGCGAATTTACCGTTATATGGGCGCCGGCGAAACGCTGGACCTGGCCGCGGTCGACTACGACCAATCGGGGCTGTGGTACGAACTGGTTCCACCCAAGGGCTTTGTGGGCGATGTCTTGGAGTTTCTTGAGTCGCCCATGCCGACGAAGGAAAAAGAGATTGTGCTCACTACCATCCCCATGGGTGGTATTCAAAACGATGTGGGTTTCAAAATTTCAGGTGGTTGGGGTGACCTCAATGTCGGTGATTTTCTCAGCGGTGTGAACGGCGACAAGACGGGGGGCTTCACAGGTACCGAGCAGGGCATTACGCTGGACACAGGTTCGATTCTTGGCCGTGCTGGTCCTGAATTGAGTTTGGAATTAATTTTTCCGAACCCCGATCTTCCGAACTACACCTACGAAAAAGTGCTGGGCACTATCCCGCACGGTGGTGAGACCTATGACTGGGGCATTCGTGCCGCCGTGGGTTGGCCTGATGCCAAATTGTTTGACTTGATCAACTTGCCTGCATTGATTGACGGCCGGTTTGAGCCCTTGTTGCCCGAGTTCACCGCTTCGGTGTTCTTTGGTGATTTGGAGTTGGATTCCCTGCAGTGCTTACCTGCCCAATTTGTGATCAAGCCACCCAGTGTGCGTGTCACGGTGCTTGGCAAACCGGTGGAGCTGACCTACAGCAGCGACATCGTGATTGACACCCCTGAATTCCTGCAAGACTTCGTCGATCCTGATTTAGAGCCGTTGGTGATCGAGATTCCTTTGATGGATCTTGATGCGCTCATGAAAGTCGCAGGCGTTGACACCCGTGCTGACACCTACTGGGACGATGCCTTGGTCATCGACGTGAGCAACCCCGAGTTGCCATACTTCGAAAAAGAATTTGTCTTCACCACCGTTGAGCTCAGTGGCCAAGAATGGGATGTAGGTCTCAAAGTGGGGGCTGGCTGGCAAGACACCACGCTCCTGGATATGCTCACCGGCGAAGCCAAGCCTACAGGCATCAGCGCTCTGGACACAGGGATCAAGATTCAAGCCGGTGCCACAGAAATTTTGGGCTATAACGTCCAAGGACCAGAGCTCAACCTTGAGCTGATCTTGCCCAATCCTGAGTTGCCGTACTACGAATACCGCTATGCCTTGGGTCAAGTTCCTTTGATTGATCCTGCTGCTGTGGTTGTGCCGGAAGGTGCCGAGGCAGAAGGTACCCCTGCTGTTGAGCCCACGCTCGTCGATTGGGGGCTTGAGTTGTCAGTGGGTTGGCAAGACACCCTTCTGCTCGACTTGGTTGATGTCGAAGCTTGGTTGGCCGGCAATTTCAGCCTCCAAATGCCCGAGCTGGATTTAAATGTTTACATCGACTTGCCTGAAGGCGAGGACGCCGGCAGCGTTGCCCCTTTCTTGCCGTCAGAATTTGAAGTTGCGCTGCCGTCCTTCAAGCTCACGCTGTTGGGTACAGAAATGGCGCTGGGCTTTGGTAAATCGTTCACCTTCAAGACACCCGACAAATACGCCGCCTACATTGATGACACCTTACCAACCGCACAGGCCTCTTTGCCCGGCTTGGACTTGGACATCGCAATCGATGCCTTCCTCAATGAGACCGACATCACCTTAGAGGAAATGAAATTTATTCCCACTGGCCAAGAGCTGGTGGTGGACGTGACCGATCTTGATTCGATGCAAGATGCCTTGCTTGAGATCATCCAAATCCTTCCAGGCAACTACGCCTTCACCGAACCCAAGATTCAAGGCTTGGTGTTTGGTGTCCCGATTGAGTTTGATGTTCCGATCGACAACTTCTCAAACGCCTTGCTGGATCTCTCTCTGACGAGCTTCACCTTAGATGATGTGTTGCCAGAGAGCGTTTATCGCCTGATTTCACCATTCGTCAACACAGACTCGGATGTGATCACTTTTGGGTTGCCAACAGTTGACTTGGGTACCGTAGGCCCCGCCATTGGTGACTTACCGTACATCGAGAAAACCTTTGCCTTGGACTTGGGGTCTGAGGACGCGCCTGAAGAATTTGGCATCAAGGTCAGTGCGGGTTGGAAAGACACCACGCTGGTGGACATGCTCACGGTCGATCCCAAGCCTGCGGGCATCGTGGCGTTGGAGAGCGGTGTGCGCTTCCAAGCCCCAGGTACAGCTATCACCATTCCTATGCTGGACATCGGGCCTTACACCCTGCAAGGTCCTGCGCTCGATATCGAATTGGTGCTGCCTGAGATTGATCTTCCGTACTTCGAATACCAACTTGCGCTTGGCACTGTGCCTTTGCTGCCCGAGGAAGCTAGCAATGCTGACGTCACACCTGAAGAAGTGACCTTCGGCTTGGAATTGGCTGTGGGTTGGAAAGACATGCAGCTGATGGACTTGGTGGACATGGAAGCCTGGTTAGAAGGCGACTTCTCTGTCGAAATGCCGGAACTCGACTTGCGTTTGTATGTCGATCTGCCTGAAGGCGCTGCGTTGGGTGAGGTCAAACCCTTCTTGCCTCAATTCTTCGATATTGCGCTGCCATCCTTCAAAGCCACGCTTTTGGGCCATGAGCTGGCGATTGGCTTTGGTACAACCTTGCGTTACACCACACCAGACACCTACGCTGACTACATCGACACCAACTTGCCGGTTGGCAAAGCGACGCTGCCAGGGCTGGACCTCGATGCTGCCATCGAAGCCCTTCAAGCGGGTGACGAGATGGACTTTGCCTCTTGGGCTTACGTTGCCGGTGACGACGCCATTGAAGTTGACCTGACCGACCTGGACTCGGTAGAGGCGGCTTTCCGCACGCTGATTCAAGTCATTCCTGAACATTTCAAGATTACCGACCCGACCGTCAGCGGCACCGTGTTTGGCGTGTCCGTTGACATGGACATTCCACTCAGTTTGTTGGCACCTAGCTTGGTCGAGTTCAGCCTGTCTGACATCTTGCCTGCCAGCGTTTACAAGCTGATGGAGCCCTTCATCAAGCCGAGCAGCAATCCTGATGATGTGGTAGTCATCACCTTGCCCGAGCTGCAATTGCCAGACATTGGGCCAAGCGTTCCGTTTGTTGAGCAGTTTGTTGAAATGCTCAAGACCATGCCAACAGAGGTTCGCCTCTTCAACCCCACCGTTTCGGCCAGCCTGTTGGGCTTGAAGGTCGACGAGATGTTGCCCCTGACCGATGTGGTGCAAGCCATCACCGAGCAGTTGGGTGTGACGATGTTCACCGTGGTGGACAACTCAGAAGATCCTACGCAGAGTTACTTGCAATTCAGCATGCTCGAGATGATGGAAAAAATGCCCCAGACGATGCAGGACATTTTGGGCTATTTCATCGATAACGACATTGACACTTCGGATCGTCCTCCGATGGAGTTGCATGTGCCTGAGCTCGCCTTTGGCGACCTTACACCCGCAGGCATTCAGCAGCACACGCCCTACGTTCAGTTGGGCACGGCTGTGTTGGAAAAGTTGGGATTCAAACTGCCCTTCGTCCAGCTCGATATGTCCAAGAACGACCCCGTTGCTGAAGCCGAAATTGGCAGTGACGCGAGCACTGACAACACAGATGCAAATGGTTCGACTGAGACGCCTGTTGAAACAGATCCTGAAACTGGTCTGACTTGGATCACCGCCAAAAGCGCCTTGGCCGCTGCCGCAGGCGCGACTGAAGTCCAAAAGCTGCAGATCTCGCTCGATACCGCCTTGGGTCTGGGTACCGCGCACAGTTTCAAGCTGGCTTTAGGCAACAGCAAAGTCACTGATGCCATTGAGGTTCTCAATCTTGGCGCAGCAGCCACTGAACAGCAGTTGCTCACCGTGACGCAAGCAGACTTCAGCAAGCGCTTCTCATTGAAGTTGGGCAGCTGGACATCGGCTGAAATGACGTATTCGGGCGACCCTACCGTGGACGCCAAGCGCCTCAGCGAGGCCTTGCTGGCAAACAGCGATATCGCCACTGCCAAAGTGCGCTTTGGTACAGATGCCAACAGTCACCGCACCTTCACGATTGACTACACCACCAATGACGCCACCAAGCCCAACTTGGGCCAATTGCAAGCGGTCACAAGCGCTACTAAGGGCGGCAAGTTGGCCTTTGCCAGCAGCACCTTGCGTGACGGCAACGCAGTCAAAACTGCGGCAGACCAAGTTCTACTGATTCAAGCGGCGTTGGACAAAACCTTTGGGGTCGATGCGACCACTCAAGCGAGCTTGATCAAAGTTAGTCTCGCCAAAGACGGCGCCTATTTGCTGACCATGTCTGGCAAATACAGCAACGCCAACATGGAGCAAATTAAAACCACTGGCGCCACCACGGGCGTCAAGGTGAGCACTGCTACCCAGACCGAAGGAAAAGCGGCGACAGGTTCAAGTTTCCTGATCGATCTAAAGGCTGCAGACGACCAAACCTTGTTCGATGCGCACATCACCGTCGGTGGTGTGGCCTACACCGTCAGCGATGTGTCGGTCGATGTGACCGCCGCACAACTCAAAACCAAACTGTTGTCCGCCAGGGATTCAGATGGCAAATTATTAAGCGCCAGCGGTGCAACGCTCACGGTTAAAGTTGGCCAAACATCGGGGCAGTGGGTGGTCAGCTTTGCTGCTGCGACAAGCAGCGACACCAGCCTCAAAATTCAAACCGCTTTGCGAGCTGCGCCACCAGCAACTAACACGGATGAAAGCACCGACACAGCCACAAAGCCCGATGCAGGCGCAACCGATGCAGCTGCAACCGACCCCACCAACACGGACACCACAGGGGCAACCGACAAGACCGACCAGCCTACATGGGTTGATGCCGACCAGCTCAAAGCCTCTGTCACGGGTATTTCTGAGCTGCAGACACTCACGCTCAAGGTCACACCGTCTGCGAGTGGTGCGAGCGAGTACTTCAACCTTGCTTTGGGCAAGACCAAGATTACCGACGACATTGAAGTGCTGCACTTGGGGGAGAAGACCAACGAAGTGCAAAGCATCACTTTCTTGAACCCCTTGGGGCGAGATGGCGATCTTTACGCGCTGTCGCTCAATGGTCAAACCTCGACCAATTTACGTTTTGCAAACAACCCGCAGCGTGACGCACAGGTTCTTCAAGACGCCATCACCGGATTGCTCAAGATCTCCAATAGCAGCGCGCAATCGGCCGTCAAAGTCACGTTTGACCAAAAGTCAACCAACGTTCGCACATTCAACGTGACGTTCAGCGGTTCACTGGCTGGTAAAAACATCGGTCAAATCACGGCGCAACGAGTTCAACCTGCCAGCAAGAGCATGCCAGCCAGTTTGCTCAGTTTCAACACGCAAACTTTGCAACAAGGCCAGGCGGGATTTTCAACGTCTGATCAGGCTGCGCTCATTCAAGCCGCTTTGGATAAGACCTTCGGTGAAGGGCTGATTCAAGTGTCGGTGGCTAAGAATGGTTCTTTCATGCTTGCCATGCAAGGCCGCTTTGCTGAAGCCAACATTGATCAAATTCGCGCCATCACCCAAACAACGGCGATCCTGGGTTCACAAGCCGCGGTTTCTACGCTGCAAGACGGCAGCACGGTCGCGAAAACCGAGATGTACGCGGTTGAGTTCAACAACCAATTTGGTCGCCAAGCATTCCAGTTGTATGTCACGGACAACAAAGTTCTTCCTGTCTCTCTGCCCCATACCAATTGGGCCGAGGAGCCCGCGAAGACGATTCGCGATTTGAAGGCTGAATTTGTTCGTGTGCTCAACACGAAAGAAGCGGGCTTGGGCTTCAAAGTAACTGTGGACGATGTTCGTGTCACGCAAGACACCAGCTTCAATGGTGCGGGTAACCGCTACTTGGTGGAGCTGGTCGGCAAATTGCAGGGTAAGACAGTCCCTGGTTTGACCATGAAGTCGGAATCTAAAACCTTCGACTTTGACAAGCTCGATACCACCACAACAGGTATCAACGAGCGTCAGCGTGTTGACATTGATCGCACGGGTAATGGCACGTTCACCTTGTCACTCTCCGATGCTGGCAAGACTTACACCACTTCGGCCATTGCCTTTGGTGCATCGGCCAAGAGCGTGGCAGACGCTTTGAATCAAGTCTTGGGTGGGGCAGGTCAGGCCAGCGTTTCTTTATTGGCAGATGACGCTTATGAAATAAGTTTTGGTGCTGCGCTAGCCGGCAAGAACCTCACACCGCTGACTGTGGTTACCCATAGCGATAAAGCGACAGTGATTCAAACGGGCACAGAGCGTCAAGGACAGCGCGGTAACGGACCGGGCTTCAATATTGATTTGCAAGCGCCAGAGGGCACGACCGACTTTCACCTTCAGGTGGAACTCAATGGCGTGAACTACACGGTTGAAAACCTTTCGGTCGATTTGACCGAGGCCCAGATTTGCACCCAGTTGTTGACGGCGCAATCGGATGATGGAGTGAGCCTCGAAACCGCAGGTCTGCCGATCACTGTCAAAGCAGGCGCAGCAGCGGGGCAATGGACCGTCTCGTTCGGTGCAACTGCCGATGGCATTTCTGCCACCGCTTTGCGCTTCGCACTTGCCCCTGTAGACGCCGAGGCTCCAGCAGAAGCTGCACCCGAGGTTCCTGCCGTGCCTGTCAAAGGCGCAATGGCCGTGGGTGGCCTGGTCGTGCGCAATGACGTGCGTGCGTTTGCACAAGCCTACATTCGCTATGCCACGCTGACCGCAGGTTCAGTTGGTGTGGCTGTTACTGAAGCTGCCAGTATTGAAGCCGCTTTGGAAGCGACCGCCGAAGCCAGTGGTGGCACGGGTAAAGGCCTTGCCATAGGCGGTGCGATTGCGACCAACTTGATCCTCAACCAATCGGCTGCCTACATTTCGGACAGCACGGTAGAGACCACCGATGGCGACGTGATGGTTGACGGCACTAACACTGCCAGCATCTTGGCTAGTAACAACAGTTCTATCAGTTCGGATGGCACCGCGGTTGGCGTTACCTTGGCCTTCAACACGATTGGTTGGGAAGCACAAAACGTGCTGTTCGCGGCCATCGATGCCTTGGTGGGCAGCGAAATTGGTGACGAAGATCCATCGCTGATCAAAGCCTACCTATACAACACCGATGTCACCTCTGCAGGTGCCATTTCGGTCACCGCTACCAATGAAGCCGAGATACTCTCTGACATCAAGAACGAAGTAGCCTCACAGCTTGCTGCACCTCCGAGCGCCCTCGATACGGCGACCGGCGGAGGCACCGGCGGCGCTACCGGCGCTGTTGGTGGCGGCGCAGCCGGTCCACAAAAGAGCGTGTCTGCCGGTTTTGTGCTGGCCAGCAACATGGTCAGCAGTGGCGCTTTGGCTACCATCACCCACAGCGATGCCTTGGTTTTGCGTACCCTCACCGCAGGTGCGGGTGGCTTGAGTGTGGTTGCCACCGACGATGCGCGCATTGTGGCGACCGTGGACTTGGCTGCTATCTCGGGCGAAGAAAACGAGCTAGCTCTGGCCATGCGTTCGTTCGTCAATCTGTTTGGCGTCACCTACACCGATTACTCAGGCACACAAAACGTCATCTTTGGTGACCGTGTGCGCGTGGGGGGGGCAACCTACACCACCTTTGATCGCCCAGAGGTGGTCACTGCCGGGGAACGTGTGGAGCTCAAGTCCAATTTGGGCGGTGGTGAAGCAGGCGACCTGTACGAATACATCGGTGAAGAAGACTTGGAAGTACCGCGTCTGGACAAGACCGACTTCAGCGACACCGACCTCTGGCGCAAGATTCAAGGCTCTCCCGATACCACCTATGTGTTCAAGGGCACCTCGTCGACCTTCGATCTCGCCACAGAAGATTTCAACGACACCAGCCGCTGGATGGCCATTGACCTCGACAGCCTGGTCGATGCAGCCGCTGCAGCCGCAGTTGCTGCAGGCACCGTGATGGGCAAGGCTACCTTGGCTGACGATACTGCTTCCGCCTTTGGTGGCTTGGTTGTGCGCAACGATGTGCGCAGCAACGTCAACAGTTTGGTCAAAGGCTTTGAGATCGATGTTACGGGTGATGTGAGCATTTCGGCCACCGAGTCGGCCATCATCTTGGCGCAAGACAACAGCGTGGTGGAAACCAAAACCACGGGCGTCAACGCCGTGATCGCCACCAACACCATCTTGGGTGGTGCCAGTGCCTTGCTGAAAAACAGTACCTTGATCACCCGCACGGATGAGTTTTCCGAAATGGCCGGTGATGTGTCTGTCACCGCAGACAACTTGGCTTTCATCTTGGCCGAGGTCAACAGCTCGGTCAAAGCATCCACCTCGGTGGGTGTGGTGTTGGCCTTCAATACCATTGGCTACGCGCCGCAAAACCTGCTTTACAACATTGTCGATGGCGTGTTGGGCACCAGCTTGGCCGGTCAAGACAAACTCAACACGATTGCGCGCATTGAGAACACGCCTCTGGAACTCTCTGGCAGCTTGAGCGTTGCCGCGACCTCGGATGGGCAGATTCAAGCACTCATCATCAACTCGGCATTGGCTTTGGATGTCAGCACCAAGGCAGACAGCAAAGCCATCACTGTGGCGCCTGTGATCGCGATGAACAAGATCGCGACCAACACCGAAGCGTCGGTGGACAGCTCCGCCAGCATCGCCGTTGAAGGCGACATCGTGGTTGATGCCAAGGGCAATTCCCGCATCGAATCCGAGGTCGCGGCCAGTGCCATCGGTATTTCTGCCAGCACTACAGGTGCTGCCAAATCGGTTTCCGTAGGCGTAAGTTTGACCCGCAACGATGTGCAAAGCGATGTCAGCGCATTCATTCGTGGCCTCAGTTTGGCCACGCCTGCCGAGGTCACCTCGGCTAGCGGCAATATTCAAATTTTGACCGAGCGTGGCTCGGCGATCGTGGCCAATGGTCGCGCCACAGCGGTTGCTGTGGCTGCCAGCATGGCGGGCGGCGCAACTGCCGTCTCTGGGGCCGGTACGCTGGCCCTCAACCGGATCACGGGCACAGCCCAGGCGTATGCCCAGTGGGCCAATTTGGTCACCGAGGCAGAAGCCGACGAAGACGGCACCCAGTCCAATGGTCAAGTCGAAGTCAAAGTACTGGACGATGCGCTGATCAACGCTTACTTGCGTTCGGTGGCCGCTTCGGTGTCGTTTGGTATGGGGGGGGCTTCCAAGGCTGCGGCCGTGGGCTTGTCTGTTGCGCGCAACTTGATTGGCCAATCGCCTTCCATCGTGTCTTACGACTACAAGGCCACGGCCTACGACAAAGACAACAAACTCACCGAGTTAGTCAAGGGCAAACGCGTGTTGCTGGACTCGGCCTTGATGGGCAATGACGTTTACGAATACGTTGGCGACAAGATTTCTAACCCTGATGGCATTGATCTGGTCAACCAGAATTATTCGGACGAAAGCCAATGGCATCTGGTGAGCTATAGCGCCAACGTTGCAGCCACGCGTGCGCAGCTGATCCACAGCTCGGTAGATGCCACAGGTGATCTGAACCTTGAAGCCGTGAGCTCGGCACGCATTGAAGCCATGGTGTTGGCGGCCTCTGCTGCTGTCGGCGCAAGCACCAGCGCGGCGGCCTACAGTCTCAGTGCTGCCGGTGCTTATGCTGAAAACCGCATTGCCTCTAGCCTGCAATCGGGCGTGGTGGGGAATTCTGCTGATCCATTGACCATTGAAGCCGGACAGATCACGGTACGCGCCGAAAGCCAGGCCACGATTGATGCCATCACCGGCGCTGCGGCGCTGTCAGCCTCGTTGTCGGGTGCCGGTACGGCCGCTTCGGTGGCCATTGGCTTGTCGTTGGCGTTCAACAGCATTGATGCGGATGTGCTGGCCGACGTGGTCGGTGCTGACTTGACCGCACGCAGCGGCAACATCGAGATGCGTGCTATTTCCAGCGGCGTGGACCGCAAAGAGCTCGATTACGACGCCATGCAAGAGGCAGGCCTGACAGCCGATGCCTTGAACGATTTGGCCAACGCAGGCAAACAAGCCAGCTACACCAGTGATCAAGGCCAAAGTTGGGATTTCTTAGCCGGCGACGGCATGGTGGAATTGCGCAAGATCACCACCGGCAGTTTCTTGGGTATTACCTCAACGCGCATGCCAAAAGTGCGTGTGGATGCACTTGATGCGCAAGGCGAGCCTACCGGTGATTACACGATCTATGAATTGAAAGACAGTGCCATCCTCAATAAGTTGGTGGATCTGACCGAGCTGTCTGAGATTACAGAAAAGCAAATCATTGACAGCGGCACTTGGCGCAAGGTGTCCACCGACAAGCAAACCGTCAAGTCGGGTTACACCGTGAAAGTGGCCGACGGCCACAGCGCTGGTGGTGAAGTGGGACGCGTGTACACCTTTGGTGGTGTGAAAGAAGACTACACCACCGAAGACGGCGACCGCATCGAAGGCAAGACTTGGCACGATGTGAAGACTGGTGATGTGATTTTGGTCGGCAGTAACCACATGGTTACATCCCTAATGGGGCCACCCAAAGAAAGTGGTTTGGCTGGCAAGCTCTACCGCTACACAGGTGCCAGCCAATATATTGACATTTCTACTGCGGACTTCTCAAACGGTGCTGGCTGGCAAGCCTTGGCCGTTCAAGAAGACATTGCCCTTTGGAAAGAAGATTTCAGTAACACCGAACGCTGGCGTTTGGCTGAAGACTTTGCAGATCCAGCTAATCAAGCCAAGCTAGTGCAAGCCTTGGAAGAGGCGGGCCTCACATTGCCCACCTTGGATCAAGTGCATGCGGCTTATATGTACCGCAGCACGGAAGGTTTGAGTTGGGATTACACGCCTGCAGATGGCAAACAAATTCTGCTCAAAGGCGATCGCGTCGGCATTTCTGTTGGTGAAAACGCAGGCTACGTTTACGAATTCAAGGGCGACTTGCCACTTGAAGAATTGACGCTGGATACCGCCGCTACAGACGCGGGTGCTGATGCCGCAGCTGAACAAGCCGTGGCTGATCTGGAAACAGATCTGTCCGAAGAGAACTTCACCAACACCGAACGTTGGGAAAAAGTCAAAGTCAACGCCTACCGCCTCAACAAGGGCGACACCGCACGCGTGGCACAAGGCCATGAAGGCGGCGGCGAGGAAGACCGCATTTACCGCTACATCGGCGTGAACAACAGCTTGTTCATGGCCGATGAAGATTACTCAGACGAGAGCCGTTGGCAATTGGCACCTGTGGAAGTCACTGTTTCGGTGATCGATGCGGGGCAACGCTGGAAGTTGGTCGATGCTGCAGGTCACAGCTACACGCTCACGTTGAATGAAGCGCCTGCAGGTTCATCGGCTGGTTCGACTGCCGTGGTAGCTCGTAACAGCATCAACGCAGTCTCGGTGGCGGCCTCAGCAGCTATTGGCATCAGCGGTGCTGGAACCGGTTTGGCCTTCAGTGGCGCAGGTGCTGTCGCCATCAACACCCTCAGTGGGTCGACCGATGCCTTGTTGCGCGCCAGTTCAGCCACGGCTGAAGGAGATGTGGTGCTCAACACCACCAGCGACAAAACCATCACCGCCACCATTGCGGCCTTGTCGGTTGCCGTCGGGGCGGGAACTGGCACGGGCTTAGGTGCGTCCATCGGCATTGCCGTAGCACGTAACCTGATAGGTCAAGAAGGCTTTGGCATGGTGGGCGATGACGCCATTGCAACGGTCCGTGCTTTGGTGATCGATTCCGACGTCAACGCCGGTGGTTTGTTGGATTTGCGTGCGGATGCGCACCAAGTCATCGACGCCTTGGTGGTGTCTGGCTCTTCCGCTTTGGCTGCAGGCGGTGGCAATGGCTTAGCTGCCAGCGGTTCCGGCGTATGGGCAGAAAACCAAATCGGCACCCGCATTCATGCGGGAGTGACCACGCAAACAAGCTTGGGCAAGCGCCCCAGCGTGATCGAGGCTGAGGAGGTCTTGGTGCGTGCCACCGACCGTTCGTCCATCAACTCGTTTGCCGGCGCAGCGTCCTTGGCTGCTGCGTTTGGCGGCGGTACTGGTGCGGCCTTGTCAGTGGGTGTATCGCTGGCACGCAACATCATTGACAGCTCTGTTTTGGCGTCGATGGATGGTGCGGAACTCAGCTCTAACACCACCGTCACCGTGCAGGCTGTGTCCGACGCCAATATTCAGGTGTTTGGTCTGGCGGCCTCCATGGCCATCGCTGTGGGCGGTGCCACAGGTGTGGGTGTCAGTGGCGCAGGTGCGTCTGCTGTCAACGTGATTTTGGGCGACACCTTAGCCCGCGTGAGCGACAGCGCCATCACAGCCGGTGACGATGTCTTGGTCGATGCCAAAGCCACCAACCGTATCAACGCCAAAATCATCTCCGCGTCGATTGGCGTGGGGGCGGGCGGTGCCACAGGCGTGGGCGCGTCCATTGGCGTGTCGTTGGCACGCAACTATGTGGGCTACAACCCAACTGGCTACCTTGGCGCGGTTAACTTCACGTCAGGGGCTGACAAGCCCGCACGCATCATCAATGGTCAAGTGGTGCGCTTGAGCGATGCTTCTGGTGCGCGTGCGAACGAGGTTTACAAATACATTGGCAGCGACGACTTGGTGAGCGTCAGCGACAAAGACGGCAAGCCTATTGACTTGATCTTGAGCCAAGACTTCTCAGATACGAAAAAGTGGGAGCAATTAACCCTTCCTGCCGCCAATCGCATTGAAGCGTTTGTCAAGGATTCGTCGGTGAGCAAACTCGCTTCAGCGCTCGACAGCGTGTTGGATTTCACTGTCTCTGCTTTGGCTCAACAAAGTATTGTGTCTACCGTGTTCGCAGGATCTGTGGCTGCATCTGCGGGCGGCGCAACCGCTGTCGCTTTGAGTGGCGCTGGTGGCAGTGCAGTCAACCGTGTGGGCTCCACCACGCGTGCTTATGTGTCCAACACCACCGACCGCGGTGTGCGCGTGGATGGCGATATTGATCTTTCTGCGCTCGACACATCGAGCATTTCATCCTCAGTGATGGCGGTCTCCGTGGCTGCTTCCTTTGGCGCGACCGGTGGGTCGGTGTCCATTGGCGTGTCGTTGTCTGACAACAGCATCACCAGCACTGTGGAAGCCTATGCTGACCGCACGTTGCTGGACTCGACCAAGAGCTCCATCAACATCGTCGCGCGTGAGTCGGCCAGCATTGATGCGTCTTCTACGGCGACGGCTGTCGCCATCTCTGCCAGCGTGGGGTTGTCGTTTGCAGGTGGCGGCGCGAACGCTTACAACACCATCGACACCACGACACGCGCTTGGTCAGGCCGCAGTGGCGATCAATTGGTGACCAACAGCATCACGGGCTTGAGTGAACTCTATGCAGCCAAAGACATCACTGTCAGCGCATTGAGTGCCTCCTCTGCCAATGCACGCGTGCGTGCTGCCGCTGCCAGTTTTGGTTTGGTCGCCGCTGCCGCTGCGGGTACACAAACTCGCAACAGCATGTCGCCCGTGGTGTATGCGTCCATCAAAGCCACAGAAGTTAAAACACCAGGCACAGTACTGATTTCTGCACGTGCTGATCAAGATGCCATGGCGCGCTCTGATGCACTGGCCATCAGTGGCGGTTTGTCGGTGTCTGTGGGTGTTTCCTCGGTAACCACCGTGGATGCCAGCAAGATTTACGCAGCCATTGACGACAACGCCAAAGTGCAAGCGGGCGTGTTGCGCGTGAGCGCAAAGGCTTACGACAAGATTTACCAAAAATCATCGGCTTCTAGCGGTGGTTTGATTGCTGGTGCCGGTGCGCTGTCTGACCTGAAAATTTTGGGCTCTACCATCGCTCGCGTCGGTGACCAAGCGGCTCTCGAAGTGGGCACTCTTGACTTGATCGCCTACCGTGATCAAGACTTTGATGCACAAGCTTTCAACATTGCTGTGGGCCTGTTTGCAGGCAGCGGTGCCTTGGTCACCAACTTGGTTGCAGGTACTGCCGACGTCAAGATTGGCAGTGGTGCCCAAGTGGATGCTGAAACCATCCTCATCAGCGCCAACAACCAAGCGGTTAAGAATAAGTACAGCAACAAAGAAAACTCGCTCGAATCGTTCTCAGCCAGCGCTGGCTCAATCAGCGCCATCGCTAACACTACCAACCTCGGCTCAGGGGCTGTGAAGTTCGGCTCTCGCGTTGACATTGCATCTGATGCGGCACTTACTGTTTCAGCCGCAGGAACTAATACCGGTGTGTTCCGCATTGAGACTTTGTCCACCATCAACTTGGTGGACAAGGTGCGTGTGGACGGCTTGGCTGGTTTGGCCATTACGGTGGCTGTGGCCACCCAAAAAGCTGATTCGGTGTCCAACATCACTGTGGGCTCTGGTGCCTCATTGCGCAACTTGAGTGGTGACTTGGTGCTGGCCACTCGCACCAACGCCGACATGATGGCAGGTGCCAACACGTTCTCGCTGTCGGCTTACGGCGCAGCGAATGCCACTGCGACGGTGGATTTGCAAGCCAACAACGATATCAAGCTGATTGACGCTGAACTGGTCGGTCGCGATGTGAAGTTGATGGCGGGTCAAAGCCGCGATCGCGTGCCCAACATTATCTTGGGTAAAGCCCGTGCCGACATGGCAATGGTGTCTTTGGTCGGTATCTCTGTGCCTGTGCGTTCGGTCACAGTGGATGAACATAACCTGATTGACCTCGGTGGTACCAGCCAAGTGCGTGCCATTGGCAACGTTGACCTACTGGCTGAAAAAGGCATAGGTAGAGCCACGCTGGACGGTTCAGTGCTAAACCTCACCAACCCATTGTTCGCAGCACTGTCTGCCATGGGGGTGGAGACTTTAACAAGCACCAATGAAGTCAATATCAGTGACAAGGCCAAGGTCGAGGCCGGTATGAATTACAAGACCGTCGTGAGTATTCAGCCTTACACGGTTTCTGGCAACCCCAACTTGGTCGGTAACACCGCCAGCAATGCGGCTATGGCCACACGCATCACCGCAATCAAGAATGCGGGTGACGCGGGTATCGATTTGACTGAAGCAGAGAAGCTTGAGCTGGGCCTCGATGCTGCGCAGTCTTACCACTATGTTGCCCTTGAGCTCAAGGACGTGTCGATTGGCTTGACAACTGGCACCATCGTTGAGTTGGTAGGCACGGACTATGGCATGGGCGTCTCTGGCGCCTCTTATCAGCTCACGCCCGGCAGTTACACCGATCTGAATTTGGTACTGGATAAAGAGGATTACACCGACAAGAGCCGTTGGACTCTCATCACGCCCACCCACAAACTAGGTACGACCGGCAGTGTCGACGTTGCCACTGACGACACCGTGCGAAGCAGCGACGGTCGTTGGTTCAAGCGCACGGGTTCTGCAATCACTATTGATGCGGCCCTCGAAAGTTTCAGCGCTAATTCAGGCTGGTTGCAGATGCAGGTTCAAACCAGCGATAAAGGAAAAAAGCTAGCGCGTGAATTGAGTGATGATTTCTACGTTCTCAAGTCCAAAGACGTGGAATTACCCAGCTTGGTCTATGCCAATGTGGCCAACCAGTTGTTTGAAGACCGCGCGAAAGTCGTAGGCTGGATGACTAGCCATGCGGGTAACGCAGAAGCCATTGCCCGCTACCAAGCGTTGCTGGAAAAGATTGACGGTCAACTCGAAAAAATGGGCCTGACTAGCAAGGTAGATGGCAGCGACACTCTCGTGCCGCGTAGTCAATTTGACCAGTTGTTCTTGCGCTTGCCCACCATTGAGGCATCGCCTGGCTTGATCAACATTGCAGCTGACAATAGCGCGCGTGCGGCCATTGATGCAGCATTTATAGCCGGCCGTTTGGTGTCGCATGACCAAGCCAATATCACCATCGCCAATGCCACGCCGTTTGGTTTGGAGGTCAACGACATTGGCATTCGCAAGACAAGTCGCGTTGAGACGCTCAACGGCGCCTTGGTCACTCTCAATGCAGGTACTACATATTTCAACAAGCTAGGTTTGAGCAAAGCCGGTGATGGCGGCCAAAGTGAGATTCGCATCACGCAAGATGCCTTCCCAAAAGAAGCCTACGGCATCAACGGCAGCCTTGGTGCCATAACAGCTCCAAGCGGCCCGCAAGACCTGTATGTTCGCGGAAAGATCAGCAACGCCGACGGCGCGCTGTATCTCAAAAACATGGAAGGCAGCATCAACGTCACAGGAGAAATCCGTGCGGGCTCGGTCAATATCAGCGCAACCGGTGACTTCAACTTGTCGACCGAAGACTGGTTCCACACCGGTTCTGACCCACGTCAGTATTTGGATTTCAACAAGACGTTTGGAACGACGGTTTATAACGCCGATGGCAAGCAAAGTGATGCATCGTTTGAATACGGCGATGCCCGTGTCAACGCATTGTTAGCCGCCGTTCAAGGCGAGACCTTGGCTGTGACAAAAGAAGCCGAAGGCAATGAAACCCGTGGCACAGCCGACACCTTGACGTCCGGCGTTGCGATCAACGCCAACCTCAAAGACAAGTTCGACCAAGATCACTTCAAACTGTCGGTGGCCACTGCAGGTGATGTGACCGTTACCCTGCAAACTGCCGTCAACGACTCACAGGCAAATTACGAAGTCTCGTTGATCGATAGCTCGGGCAAGCTGTTGCGCACCATCCAGACGGGCAGTACCCAAAGCTATACCTTCACGGTTGACAAAGCAGGCGACTACGTCTTGCGCGTGAGCGCTGTGCGCACGTACCCTGCGACGAGCATCAACACACCCGCCACAACGCCAAGCTACACCTACGAATCCACCGACGGCAAGAGAATGGTCAAGCCAGGCGATACCGTGCGTGTGGGTGACAAGGTGTATGTGTACGACACCAACGGCAAGGGCTATCCGATCACCGGTACACCACGTGAAATCAACCTCACGATGGAGGACTACAGCGGGTCAGATGACTGGTGGCAAGTTGAGTACAACCACACCGATAAAAATTACAAAATCAGCGCACAGTTTGCCGTGCCTCAGAAGAAGTCCATCGTGTTTGCGATGGGTGCGATCGATATCAATGCCCGCTACCTCAACGTTGACGGGACCCTGCAAAGCGGTGTCGATAACATTGAGTTAACGATTGCCAAAGATTTTTCGCCCGCAAAATCCAGCAACTTCACCGACAGTCTTGGCAACACACTCAAAGGCATCAGCTATGGTGCAGCAGGTCTGTCTACAGTGGATGGTTACTTCGATGCCGACACCGGCACCATCATCTTGGACGACATCAAGCCCACAGGCGGCGTCATCAACCTGACCGGTACCATCATCAGCACTGGCAACGGTGAGATCAAGGTAGCCAGCGGCTATGCCTCGATCAACATCGACAACCAGAGCAAGTACGCCTTGGCCACGGGTGTGGTCGATGCTTCTGAGAACCGCATCGGCAAGGTCACGGTCACCGACAGCACCACACTCAAGCGTGAAGTCTTCACCTTTGAAAATGGCAACTACAGCCAACAACAGTTCCAAGGCACACTCACGCCCGCCAGCACCCCTGATGGTGTGAGCAGCATTGTCTACACCGGCCAAGGTGTGAACAGCGGCAAGGTTAGCGACCTGAATGGCGATCTGACGTATAACCCTGAGTCAGGGCGCTACTACGTCTGGACCGAGGGTCAAGCCAAGACACAAACCAACCTCAAAGTCTATGAACAGCGCAGCTTCAACTTGCTGGGCTGGGATTGGGACTTTTTGGTGCCTGATACGGCGGCCAACTTCAACGAAACCCGTTTTACCGATGGCGCACCATTGCTTGAATCTGAATTGGTGCTTAGCGCTGCGGACGTGGCCAAGATGTTGGGTGTCAGCAGCTTTGATGATGCCGTGTTCGTCGAGTTCTTGCAAAAACGCAACCAAGCTGTGGACTTAGTCAAAGACAAATCTCTTGTGCGTGACGTCAAGACCAACGCGCTCTACACCTACGTGGGTGTAAGTGGCAAGGTGCAGTTCCCAGTCATTGACTTTACAGACACCAAGTTGTGGAAATTTGAGCAGCAGCTCAGCGGTGGCAAGTCCATGCCAAACCCTGCGAGCCCACTGACGGGCACCATCATCAAAGCCACCGACAAAGCGACCATCAAGATGGTTGATGTGTCAGGCATGACAGTTAATTGGGTGGCCAACAAAGCGCAGGACATGTATGAAAGCGACTTTGCCAACCAAGAAATCACCACCGATGGCCCGAAAGAAGAGGGCGGCGGTTGGTTGCGCGAGAAGGTCATCACCACCAAAGTGACCACGGTCACAGGTCTGAAAGACTTCTACACCTACGGTCTCAAGGCCGACTTGCCCATCACGGTCTCGACCTTGGTCGGTGCCGCCAAGCCTGAGGTGAACATCCTCACGACGGGCAAACTGCTTTTGCGGGGTAGCATTTCTATTGGCGCGGTCACTGCGCCCGACGATGCCGATGCGGAATTCACACCCATGGCACTGTCGGCTGATGCCCTTGAAGTGGGCAGCAATGTGGTGATCAGTGGCGCACTGCCAGACATTCAGGCCAACAGCGACGTCACTATCACGGTCAAAGACCCGGTGGGCAAGCTCAATATTCGCTCCACCGGCAACGTGGTGGTCAACCATCTGCAAGACCGTGACCACGACTCGCCCGCAGGTAATCGTGGTTTGAAAATCGGCCAAATTATTGCTGCCACCTATGATGATCAGTTGATCGTCAGTGCTGGTAATGTGATCATCAACTCGGTTTACGGCATTGAAGACGCATCGGTGCTGACCTCGCGCATCGTCGGTGAGCGTGTGGAGCTAAATGCTGGCGCGGGTTCGGTTCGTGCCACCGTGGATAGCAACGTGTTGGGCAATGGCGGTATCGCCGCCAAGGGTGTTGGCAGCATCACCTTGACCGAAGTGCTGGGCGACATGGTGCTGATGGCGCCCAAGGGCTGGGAAGGCGCATCGGTTCTGTCTACGACCAGCGATGTGCAACTGACAGCTAAGCGCGGCGCGATTTTGGACGGTGTCTACGAACGCGCCATTGCTAATGTCAGCGCTACATTGGAAGTACTCAAAGCCTCCGGCTTTACAGACGAACAATTGGAAGCTGCAGGTCTGGGTGACCAAGCTGTGATGGCTGAGAGAGCCAAATACGCCATAGCACCCGATTTGGTGAAGGCTTTGTTGCCGCACCAAGATCTGTTGGGCCAAGGCCAAGGCCAAGCCGGTGGGGCAGAGCGCCTCAACGTGCAAGGTCAAAACATCACTTTGTTATCAGAGGGCACCACGGAGGGCGTGAGTTATGGCGTAGGCCGCTCATCAGACCGCGTGACTATCTTGAACCCCGGTGACTTCAACGCATTGTCGTCAGCCAACAAAACACTTTTGTCACAAGCTAGTGCCGCTGATGTCATCGAAATTCGCTACCGCCGCTATGTGTGGATTGGCGAAGAAGCCACAGTCGATCTGTCGGCTCTGGGCGCGTTTAACAATGCGAATGTGTGGCGTGAAGTTAAGGCGGGTGATGTGTCTGAATTGGCCATCATGAGTTCTAGTAACGGCATCAGTGATATCCAAAAAGGTCAATGGGTCGACAACCAACGCGACCTGTTGAGCGTGACGATTCAAGTGACGGATGACTTGAACATCAACGCCACCGGTGATGTTGCGGTGAAGACCTTGGGCGATGCTGTGTTGCGTGCCGAGGCCGATCTTCGAATCAGTGAAGGCAGCCGTAGTGCGTTGGATCTCTATGGCATTGAAGCTGCAGGCCGCATGCGTTTAGCTGCTAGCGGTGCCATCACTGCACTGGGCAGTACAGAACGTGCTTGGTTGTTGAAATCGGGCGGCGACATCAGTTTGTTGGCCGATGGCGCAACAGGTAGCACTACCTTGGGCGGGCGCATTGCCATGGCCGATGGCTCTGCACTGCGCATTGACATCGGTGCCATGGGTGAAGCCATTGTTGACGGCAGCACCTTTGCGCCAGGCGTGCTCAACCTCAGCGCGGCTGGCTTGGTCAACGTTGAAGAACAAACAGGCGATTTGTGGTTGGCTGTCATCGCCTCCACGGGTGTTGGCGCACAAGGTGCCGTCACGCTAACCGCTGCGGCTGGCGAAATTTTGGCCTCCGAACGTAGCTACTTCTAAGAAGTGACCCATGTGACGGGTACCGATGTGCGCTTGGTCTCCGGTACCGTGGGCACCATTGACGGTGCGCGCAATTTGGGCAGCGTTGTGCGTGCCTTGCGTTTGGAAGCTACAAGTTTGGCCGCTGTGACCTACACCGGTCAAAACGCGGTGATTCATATCGACAACGAGGGCGACCTCGATCTGTCGCAGCTCACCATGGAGCGCGGCAGAGCCCTGATTCAAACCACGGGTAGCTTGAGCTTGACGGCTGCTGTGCAAGTGACTGCAGACAGCAGCAGCGAAATTGCGCTAACGGCTGTGAACGGTGATGTCTTGCTGAGCAATGATCTGACATTTGGTCAAGGCATCTTGACCTTGTCGGCCGGTGGCAGCGTTTGGCAATCGGCCACGTCTGACGTGTTAAATGCTGGTGGCACGGTACACATCACCGCGAAGGCGGGTGGCTTTGTGCAATCGCAAGGTGCCACTTTGTCCAGCCACGCCGCTTCTGGCGGTGGTGCCATCACCATTCGTGCGGCCACCGATGTGGTGGCTTCGTCGATCAACGCTAGTAAAGCTTTGCTCGATGTCTTGTCACTCAACGGCAGCATCTTGGAATCCTTGGATGCGTTTGGTTTGGGCGATGCAGGCAACGACTTGATTGGCGCAAGCCTCATGCTCAAAGCGGCCGGTTCAATTGGTACTTTAGGGCGCCGTGGTGAGGCGATTGAAATCTCCACCGACAGCCTCTCGGCGGATGCCAGTGCAATGAGCAATGCAGACAACCAAGTCGCTTTGATCAACAACAAGGCCTTGAGCCTGACAAAACTCAACGCAGACTCCGTGGTGCTGCGTACCACCGCAGGCACATTGACGGTAGATGCCGACGTCACCATCACACGCCAAGCATTGTTACAAGCAGGTGAGAGCGGTTCAATCGTGGTGAAGAAAGACGTGATCGTTAGTGTGGCTCAGGGCAACCTCAGCCTTGTGGCCGCTCAGGGCATCACCTTGGGTGCCAACAGCGTGGTGTCGAGTGCGGGCAGCATGTACCTGCAAGCCGCTGCAGGCGCCTTGGCGATGAACGCCAGCGCACGCATCGCCAGCAACGGCGGCAACATCTTGTTGTCAGCGGGCACAGATTTGTCTCTGGGCACGGTGGACGCTCGTTTGAGCAATGGCAGTTTGAATGCCAACGGCTCACGCATCGGCTTGCTGGCCGGTGGCCGCATCAGCAATGCCTTGGCTGCCACAGCCACAGGCGCCAATTTGTACGGCGTGGATGCGCTCATGCAAGCTGGCAGCGGCATTGGCGGGGAAACAGACACCAGCGCCTTGCGATTGGCCGTCAACAGGGTATCGGCACACACCGCATCGGGCGACATCCGCCTGCATGAGCTGGGCGACCTGGAAATTGGGGCCGTGGCCGACCTGCGCATTGACGGCGTGGTTGAAACGGGCCTGATCGCCCCTGTGTGGACGCTTGAGCAAAGCGGTTTGCGCACAGGCGCAAATGGCCGTGTGTATGTCAAGGCCGACGGCAGCATCACCTTGAGCACAGACCCCGCGCTGGACAACGGCGTGGCGATTCAAACGGGCTTAGGCGGCACGGTGAACTTGATCGCTACCGACGCTTTAGCTGTGGCTAACGCTGGTGTGCCTGACGTGCCAGTGATCCATGCACAAGAATTGAAAGTATCTGCTAAGACCATCGCCAGCATGACTGTGGCTGTAGATGAGCTGAGCGCTACAGCGACCACAGGTAATCTCGCTTTCAGCGACATCGATGGCTGGGGCGAAACTACACCAGGCTTGACCCTCAAAGACATAGGTACGTCTGGAGATGTGACCATTACGGCGCAGGGAGACCTGTCCGTTGAAAAAGTACGTGCTGGCAGCGAGGCCGAGGTGAGCTTAATGTCGCTCGCGGGTGACTTGCTGATGGTGGTGGCCGATGCCTTGGCCAATAACTTGGACGAACTCAGCCTGCTGGCTGCAGGCTTCATTGGCAGCCCACGCCTGTTCACCGGCGCTACGCGCACCGAATACCGCAGCGGTGCAGCCTTGCGTCTGGGCACGGCCTCTGGCCAGTTGCCCTTGGGCACTGCCGTGCTCGAGCCGACGGATCTATCGGCCAGCCCAGCCGTGCAAGGCCTCAGCGTGGCCTTGCCCACGCAAGCTTTGTTCTTGCAAAGCGAGAGTTTCATCACCATCGCGGGCAGTTATTTGCCACGCGGCACGGTCACCACACTGCAAGCTGGCCAAGGCCTGTTTGTCAGCCAAGCGGTGGCCGACCAGGCCCTCACGGTGGTTCAAGCTCTGCAAGCGCCCAAGATCATCGTCATGAGCGACAGCGCCTTGGTCAGCATCGACGAGTTGAATGTGTTGACCCAGCTGAGCAGCGTGAGCGTTGTGGGGCCCGCACCGGCCTTGGCCAGCCCCACCGTGGTTTTGCCAGTGGCTTTGACGGTGACGCCCGGCGTGGCTTCGTTGCTGCGCTTGCCCGCCGATGCCTTTGGCAGCGGCAGCGAAACGCTCACCATCACCCTGAATGCAGGCAGTGGCCAAATCTCGGCCAACTTGCCTTCTGACATCAGCGCCACCGGTGTAGACACCGATGCACAGCGCAGCTTCAGTGGCAGTGCCGCGCAGCTCAGCATCTGGTTTGCCAGCACCGATGCACCGCGCTACACCGGCGACGCCGGCCAAACCCTGAGCGTCCAAGTGGTGAGGGGCGCCGTTTCGGTGCACACCCAATTGGCCCTGTACGGCAGCAGCGCACAAAGCCTCAGCGCTCCGGCGGTGACTTTGCCCACGCTCAACCTGCCGTCCAGCATGACGGTATCGACCATCAACGGCCAGATCACGCTGGCGAGCAATGCTCTGGGTTCTGGCACGGTGCAGCGCACGGTCGTCGTGGAAATCGACACCGGCAGCCTGACGGCCAACGCCTTGGAAGGCTCGGGCGTCAGCGCCACGGGCTTGGGCACGGTCACCGACCCACTGATCTTGAGCGGCACCGAAAAAGCCCTGAGCGACTACCTGGCCACGTCCGGCAAGCTGGTCTTCAATGGCGAAGCAAGCACCCTCAACTTGACTTTCAAGGTGAGGGCCTTGGATGGCACAACCTTGCTGGCCGAGACGGCCAAGACGCTCAGTCTCACGGCGGCCCAAGCTCCGATTCTGGGCGCCAGCGGTACCGCCAATACCGCCACGTCCCTGCCAAGCTTGGCTATGCCGGCGAGCCTCTCGGTGCCACGGATCAATGGCGAAATCCGGTTTGTCAACGCCATCGGCGAAGGCAGCGAAATATTGACTTTGGTGATGTCTGTTGCGGCGGGTCCCAACGGCGGCAACCCCACGCTCACGGTCAACGGCAGTGATGACGATGTCAAAGTCGGAGGCATTGCGAGCTCCAGCTTGACCTTGATCGGCACCGCATCGGACTTGAGAAGTTTTCTGGATACCCCAGGCCGGATTCTTTTCAATGGTGTCGCATCACCCACCCCATACACCCTCACCGCCAGTTTGCAGCGTTTGAGCCATGGCGATGGTGTTGTGCGCGACGCAGTGACGGCGGTGGCGAGCATGACCGCCGTCGCGCCTTCGACCGGCACAACGTCGGGTCAAGCCACGGCGCCGGGTCTTGCTATCCCCGCGACGCTGTTTGCTGGAGGAGCGAGCGGCAGCGGCATCCAGTTCGCCAGTGGGGTGGTGAGCGCTCTTGATGCCAACGCAAAGTTGACCTTAAGCCTGACCCTCAGTGGGGGGCCGTCGGCTTCAGCAATGCTGTCATCTTCCCTTTTTGCTCAGGGGCAGACTAGCCACGCTGCCGATGCGACTGGGGCGGGTGGCGTATCTGCTGCGTACGATGCAGTGAACAAGGTCTTGACATTGACTGGAACGGCCGCGGATCTCAACGCCTATCTTCAGACCAGTGGCCGTGTCTTGCTGTCTGGGACTGCATCTGTTGCCCAGGCATCGGCTGCCGTGCAGCCCTACGCCTTGACGGTTGGGATATCCGGCCTTGACGGTACAGGCCCAGGCAGCACGAGCCGAGTCGTCAAGTTGGTCAATCTGGCTTCAGGTTTCACGCGAGAGCTGTACCAGCTCAACAGCAGCATCGTTGGTTCCGGCCAAAGCCTCACCAAGCTCGACGAACTGTTCGCAGGTACGCAGACCAAAGCGCCGACGCCGGTGGGCAACTACCCATCTGTGGCCATCGACAGTGGGCTCAACGGCATGCTGGACACGACGCCTGTCAGCGGAGATATCGGTGACCACTTTGCGATGCGTTTGAGCGGGTGGCTCACGGTGCCTGAGACCGGTAACTACCGGTTTGCATTGAAGGCCAACGATGCTGCCCGTTTATATCTGAGTACGAGCAATCGTGCAGGTGTTGACCGTGCGACCGACTTGATCATTTCCAGATCGTCGATCGATGGTGCCAAAGAATATTTGAACAACAATTCGGCCAAGTCTGAATCGTTTCATCTGAAAGCAGGTGAGTTCTATCGGCTCGAGGTGGTCAGCTACGAGACGAACGATGAGGTCTCCGACAACCGGGAACACGTTCAGATCGGCTACACCTACTCTGCCACTGGCACACCCTCTAGCACATTTGAGACCGACCCCAACCTGCCTACAGCCTGGCTGATCCCCAAGGAGTACGACGACGTCCTGATGGTGCCGTCTGTCGAGCGGGGCTTGGCGGCTTTCGCGACTTTCTATGGTGGGGCGGCGACGGTCAACGGGCAGAAGACCTACGCCAACGCCATCGACGCATCTAGGCCGTTTGTCTCCGTCGGAACCAATCAGTCCACGGACTGGATTTCGCGCACTTTGGGGACAACGGCGGCCAGCTCTGGCATCACGACGACGGCAAGTCAGAGCAGCAGTACCTACCTTTCATTAGCTCACGGAATCTCTCAAAACGGCGCTGGTGTATCAAACAGCAGAGTCCATCAATACACCTTGATGTTTGACGCCAATATGGCGAATAACGACCGTCGAGCATATTTCAACACGAGCCCAACGACTGACGCGGAACTTTTCTGGGGCGATGGCAAGGTGGGCGTGCCCAACGGGGCAACGACTTCGTCTTACCCCGCAAGTGGTGTCATGTCCGTGGGTACTTGGAATCGTGTCGTGATGGTGGTCAACACTGACACGACGGTTGGAACCGTAGTGGTTTATGTGAACGGCGCCAAGGCTTATTCCTTCGACATCAACAACGCTGATGCCCTCAACCGTTTGCGATTCTTGGCTACTGACCCCATTTACTTTTCTTCGGACGATAGCGGGGAAAACAGGCAGATGGACCTCGCCACCGTTGGTGTGTGGGGTCGAACGCTGACCGCCGATGAGGTGGCTGCGCTCGGCAAGGTGGGGGACAACGGCATTTTGGCCAACGCTTACATCAATGGCAGTACGTCCAAGATCGAGTACACGGCTGGCTCTGTCGCGAAAGCAGTTGATTCGGCGCTGGTATCGGTTGCCTTGCCTTCGCAAATTACGGTTAACGCTGGCGGCGCCTTTAGTTTGGTGACAAGCGACAGCAGTCCAATGGAGCTCACAGGCCTGCCCGATCTGCGGACATTGGTCACTGACAAGGGGTGGACTTTCAACAGACGCGGTCAAGCGCCGGAATTGTGGACAAGCAACCTCGAGATGGGGCCCAATGTTGACCGTGCTAACAACTTCACAGGTACTGCTTCGGGTTGGCTCAGCGTCAAAACCTCTGGCAGTTATCACTTCTGGACCGCGGCTGACGATCAGGTGTTGCTGCGGATTCGAGATGATTCTGGTGCGGTCATTGCAGTTGCCAAAGACTCCAAATCAGATCCTTACACCCAATGGGACGGGACGGGGACCAATGGTGTCTTGAACACTGGCGCGGTGTTTTTGGAGGCCAACAAGTATTACCGGTTCGAAGCGGTGCTTACGGAGGGCATCGGTACCGACTGGTTCCGCATCGGTGTAACCAGTGCCAATGGCACGGGCACCCACGTGGCCAATGTGGTGGGAAGCAGTGAAAATTATCCGCCGTTGTCTGTCAATACCAACATTGAGGCTGCCATCAATGCCTTCGATGGCACCACCGCCAAATTCCTCAACGGTGATAATTTTGGTGCCAGCGCCAACAGCGTGATCAGCCGCGACGGCGGGCTGATGTTCCGGCTATCGGCAGCGACGGCGTTGACCAAGGTCAACTTCCAGAGCGCTGAGGCGAGCGGCGCAAACTGGAATCCGACCCGCTTTACCCTTTATGGCTCCAATGACCCATTGCTTTGGGAAGACGGAAGCTGGAGTCTTGTCGGCGAAGGCGCGACTGGGCTCAGCAGTTCTTCTGGCGGCAACGTGTGGGGGGGCGATGTCTCTCTCAGCGGCAGTTCGACCGCTTATGCGTATTACAAGCTTGTTTTCAATCAGACGACTGGCATCGCCTACAGCACGACTGGTGGCTATTTCACGCAAATCGCCGAGGTGAAGTTGTCGAACTCCTCCGGCACCATCGCTTCGCTGCCAGCCAGTACCGGATCGCCCACCACTGTCACGCGCAATGGCTCGAACTTTAGCCTCACCCCAGACTTTGCAGGCACCGATTTCACCCTCACGCTCAGCACTGAAGCCAGTGGTTGGGTCGATGTCGGCAGTAGCGGCAATGTGGACCGTCTGGCAGGCGTAGGTCTGACCGTCGCGGGTGACCGCAGTGCCAGCGTTAGCCTAACGGGCAGTCTTGCAGCCTTGCAAAACTATTTGAGCACCCCTGGCAACATTCGCTATCAGGTGGGCGCTGCCCAGGCTCTGAGCATGAGCCTCACCAGCACATCGGTCAACAAGATTGCCAACAACGCTTTCAGCGGTAATAGCCCGGACATTGTGTCGGCTCCATTGACTTATTCGGTCGCGTCCGTCAACTTAGGGACGGTGAGCGGTGAAGGTGCTTTGACGGTGACCCTGGCTTCCAGTGGCGGCTTGCTGAGCAGCTCGGCGGGTAACGGCACGCTTCCCGGCGTCACCACTTCCGGCTCTGGGACGAATTCGGTGGTGCTCAGTGGCACTGCCAGTGCGATCAACGGCTATTTGGCTCAAAGCAATCGTTTGAGTTTTAACGGCTTGCCCGGCAACTACGACGTGACCGCCACCGTATCTGGTGCCGATGGGGTCGCAGTTAAGCGATCAACCCTGACCGTGAGTTCCCCAGCTGTAATGCAGGGGGAGGCGTTCGTCAGTGCCGCTCCAGCCTTGACCCTGCCCGCCAATTTCAATACGGCAGCCAGCAATGGCCAGATCACTTGGCCAGCCGCTGCTTTGGGCAGCGGTTCGGGTCTGCGTACTTTGGTGCTGAGCACCAGCGCGGGCGGCACCTTGTCTGCGATGGGATTGGGCGATGGTGTCGCGGCCACGGGATCGGCCAGCAACGTCAACACCCTCACGCTTTCGGGCACCCAGACCGATTTGAGCAACTACCTGGCTACAGCGGGTAATCTGGTCTTCAACGGCACAGCCGGCCAGAGCTACACGCTCACGGCCACGGTGCAGGTGGTCAGCGGCTCTTTGGTGCAAGCGGCCACCACGCAGCAGGCCACGGTCTCGGCGGTGGCGGCGGTGCAATTGGGCAACAGCTCAGTGGCCGCCACAGCCCCTGTGATCAGACTGCTGCCCAGTGCCTTGACGATCACCCCTGACAACGCCAGCGCGCTGATGTTCACTGGCGCTGACCTGGACGACGGCAATGCCGAGGGTGACGACAGCCTGGTGCTGACGCTCAAAGTGGCCAGCGGCGCGCTCAGCGCCGCAAACGCGGGCGGTGTCACCGTGGCGGGCGACGAAACGGCGCTGACCTTCACCGGCACCGATGCACAGCTCAAAGCCTATTTGCAGGCGCAGTCGATCAGCTACAAAGGCCCAGCAGGCGTCTTGACCATGACGTTGGCCCGCCTTGCAGCGCCCGGCGGCGCGGCCGCCTCCACCACCACGGTGGCTACCCTCAACACCACAGCCATGGCCATCTTGGCACCCACCTTGGCACTGCATGTGCCGGGCAGCTTGCCTTTGCTGGGCGATCCCGCGGCTTTGCCGATGGGTGCGGATGTGCTCAGCGCGACGGGCTTGACGGGCAACGTCAGCATGACCTTGGTGCCGGTCAACTCCAGCGCAGGTCTATGGGTGATCACCACCGGTGGCTTGGCTTCGGTCAACACCTCGGGCCATGTGGTGCTCACCGGCACGGTGAGCCAGATCAACGCTTGGCTGGCCGATGGCGACAACTTGGCCTGGAGCGGCCAGGCCACAGCGGTGCTGGCCACAGCATCTGCTGGCCAGGCGCAAGCCCAGGCCCGTTTTGAGTTGGCCAATGCCGCCCCCGGCGTGTTGTCGGTGAACACCGGCACGGCACCGGTGCTCAGCGCCCCGGTGCTGCGCGGCATGCAAGTGGTTGGCAATCTGTTGATTACCAACGATTGGCTGACTCAGCAGGGTCTGGCCAGTGGCGCAGCCCTCAAGCTGCAGGCCACGGGCGACATCACTTGGCAGGCAACAGGCGTGTCGCTGGCCAGCATCGAGCTGCAGGCCGGTGGGGCCTTGCAGGTGCAAGGTGATTTGGAAGCGAGCCGGGTTCAGTTGACCGCGGCCACCCACATCACCGGCAGCAGCTCGGCACAGGTGCGTGCCGAGCAGCTGACTTTGAACACCTTGAACGGCGACGTGGGCACGGCCAGTGAGGCTTTGCGCATCGACTTGCAAGGCGGCGCCGCCAGCCTGGGTGGCCAGGTGCGCGGTGCGGCTTACCTGAGTGAACTCAGTGGCGACTTGTTGTTGCAGCGCTTGCGCGTCAGTGGCTTGGCTTCCTTGGGCACCGTCAGCGGCAGCATTCTGGGCGTGTCGCAGGCCGGTTTTGCCGACCTGCAGGCCGGCAGCGTGGCACTGGTCTCCAGTGCAGAAATTGGCGCGGCCAGCGATGCGCTGGTCCTTGGCACTGCCAGCCTGAGCGCCAGCGGCGTGGGCAGCGTGCTGATCGATACCCAGGGGGCGGTCTCGGTTTCTTCTTTGGCCGTCACCGCTTTGGCCGTCACCGGTACGGGTGCAGTGGCCAGCGTCAATGCGCGCGGCAATTTGGCACTGGCTGGCAGCATCAGCAGCAGCGGCAGCCTGAGCCTCAATTCACGCGGAGAGATCACGCAAAGCGCCAGCGGCACGGTCACAGCAAGCGGCGCCTTGAACATGAACAGTGTGCGCGGCAGCATCACGCAGGCCGCGGGCGCTAGCCTGAGCGGACAAGGCGTGACGCTGGACGCGGGTGCTGGCATGGCCCTGGGCAGCGTGAGCGCAGGCAGCGGCCTGCTGAGCCTGACCACGCGTGCCGGCTCGGTGACGGATGCCGACACCACGGACAACACCGGTCTGAGCGGCGCCAGTGTTTGGATCAGCGCGAGCGAATCGGTGGGCGAAAACGTCCTGGCCGGTGGCCGGGTGGCCGATGGTGGTTTGACGGTCAATGCGCTGGACATCAGCACCGACACCCTGTCGGCACTGGCCGCAGGTGGTCTGCGCCTGAACAGTGCGAGCAGCCTGACGGTAGCCAGCATCAGTGGCAGTTTGGGTTTGGTCAGCACCGATGGTGGCGACATTGCTTTGGACGTAGCGGGTGATCGCCTGACGATTGCAGCCGATGCACAAGTGCGTGCGGTGCACGATGGACACATTGCGCTGAGCGTGGACAACGTGGCCAACACCTCGGTGCTGGCCATCGAAGGCATGGTACGTGCCGACCAAGGCGGCATGAATTTGACCGCCGATCAATCGGTGAACTTGGTGGCTGTGGGCAGCACGCCGCTGGCCATGAGCGAGCGCGTGCGCAGCCTGGGTGATGTGGTAGTGACTGCAGGCAACGGCCTGCGCATCGTTGATGCGGCTGGCGCAGACGCTGCGGGCAATTTCGGGCGCAGCGATTCGCCGGGTGTGATCCGCATCGAGGGCAACCAAACCATTGCCGCCAACCAACGCTTGTCGCTGCAATTGAGCGGTGAAGACGACAACCAAAACGACCAGCTGGTAGTGACTGGCACGTTGAATGTGTCGGCAAACAGTGCCATCGACATTCAGCTGGCCCAAGGGCTGGAGCCACGTCTGGCACGCAGCTACGGTTTGATCGAAGCTGGCTCTGTGGTGGGCCACTTTGGCTCAGGTACCGGTCTGTTCGGCTTTGACGACGGCAGCAGCTTGCTGCAACTCACGCCTGTGATCGGCGGCACCTCAAAGACAGAGATGGGTTTGAGCCTTGAAGTTGTCAAACGGCCAGCCGCCGATACGCTGAGCATTACCGCGCACAGCCAAGCTGACAAAGACACCTTGGGCACCTTCTTTAACTCGCCGTACTTCGGAGAAGGCAAGACCTACAGCGCTGGCATGACGGTGCAAGCGGCTGAGTTCTTGACGGTGGACGGCACGTTCACGTTGTCGACCAGCCTCAAAGAAATCAGTGTCTCTACAGGTGGCTCTGTCACTTCAAACAGCTGGGTAATTGGCGGTAACAACCTGAACGCGTTTGTGGGCTTGAATGGTCCTTA